>Ga0209755_10000398_pt1 | contig 81244 bp, 67 predicted proteins | sample TergutCo191P1_FD_187301 | JGI IMG/M metagenome (GOLD analysis project Ga0209755, IMG submission 187301) | Cornitermes sp. P1 segment gut microbial communities from Petit-Saut dam, French Guiana - Co191P1 (SPAdes) (version 2) | ecosystem: Host-associated > Arthropoda: Insects > Digestive system...
TGGCTCTGCCTCAAGCACCTCCACCAGTGCCAGAGGCAGAGCCAGGGTCTGCATGGCACACTGCTTCAGAAGTGTTCGATGATGTGCCCTTGGGCGCATGGTTTTACGACTATGTAACCAAGGTCTTTAACCTCAACCTCTTCCAAGGCACGGCCTATCGTATATTTAACCCACAAGCAAATATGACCCGCGCTATGTTTGCGCAAGTGCTCGCCAATCTCGAAAATGCCGACTTAACGGCATACGCGGAATCCTCAGCAAGTTTTGGTGATGTAGCGCAGGGCAGATGGTACTTCCCTGCTGTTCAGTGGGCGGCTAATGCCGGTCTTGTTCAAGGCATTGGCGGCGGCAACTTCGCCCCCGTTGGCTACATCACAAGGGAGCAGATGGCTGTAATGCTGCACCGCTTTGCAAGAGCGAGAGATATCGCATTGCCGCAAGAGGATGCAGACCCGTTTATGGATTATGTGTACAAGTCCTACTGGGCAGTAGAGGCTGTTGATGCTAAGTCAGCAGCAGGGATAATCCGAGGCCGACCGGATGGTCGATTTGACCCGCAAGGCTTAGCAACAAGAGCCGAAGTAGCGGCGATATTCGCAAGATTTTTGGAGTTTGTAGATTGAAATGACTGAGGGGCATTGCAAGAGCAGTGCCTCTCAATTTGTTGTGGAACTACGATTGGGTTTATGGTAAACTGGCGATGGTGGCTAATTTGATTAAGGGAGAATATGTACCGACAACACAGTATCGTTAATGCTCCTCGCTGTGAGGGACCAAAACACAACAGGTGCTATGAGAGAAGATGCGAAAAAATATCAAGATGAAATACATTGCCATTGCGGTTCTGTTACTATTGCTGTTATTATTTACTCCATCAATAATTGATTTACTATTTTTGCTTGGCGATGCTTTGCCATTCGCAATTCTGACTTCATTTGATAAAGAGGCATTGCTTTCATATATAGGTGGAGCAGTGCTACCTATTGTTGCCACAATTATCTTAGGATTTATTGTCTATAAGCAAGCTGAACGTCTTGATGCAATAGATACAAAGATAGCCACAGACAGCTTTGCATATACGACGTTCACCTTTTTAGTTGTAGATGAAATTAAAATTTTGGAAACTCCATATCATGTTCGCACACCAGAAGATGCCCCAAACAAAATATTGACATTTGACCTTTTGGAAGGTATTGTGCTATGCGATTTAGCAAAGATGAAACATGGGTTCACATACATAGAAGGTTGGGGAAATACAGAGGTTATAATTGATTTGAGCGCAGGAAGCACGGGCAGGAATTTAATCATGTATCCGACCGTTGGTGCTCTTGATGGTAAATATCTTTTTTGCACACCAATGGAAATAAAATTTTTTGCGACACCGTCAAAAGAGTTTTATATAAGAAAAATGGAATTAACTAAGTTTGGATTTGCTTTGATGAAAAATGGGCGTACTCCATACGGCTTTTCCGCAGATATTAGAGTTCCAATAGATGTTATGGTTTCGCAAGATACTGACGGAGATAGTGATGTGTGTAAGTATACTTTTTCTGTGACGGCTCATTTATTGCACGACATTTTAGACCTGAGGGCAAACTGATATTACAGATAGTATTACATTTGAAATAGAAGCAAAATATGAAAATATTCTTGGAGTAGAAACATATTGTCAACAAATTATCGGATTCGAGGGGGAATGTTTTGTCAATAAGCACAGAGTTAATCCCCCTATTGTGAAAGATATAAAAAGGAATTAGACCATATCGAGCGTTTGTACGTTGATGAGATAAGGCCTAGACATTAGAAATTAGGGCGCATGAATGGCGATTAGCGGCAAGGCTGGGAGTGAGTTATAGTTGGTTGACCATAAGCAAAATATGAATAACGAATTGCTCCCACTCCTACACGGCCTTATTCGTGATTGGGAGCATGAAGTCGTTGAATTCAAGCAGGCGACGAACAGTTACAGCCAGCACGATATTGGAAAGTATTTCTCAGCTATCAGCAATGAGGCGAGCTTGAGAGGCATACAGTATGGTTGGCTCATATTTGGCGTTAATAATAAGACGAGAGAAATCGTAAGCACGGACTACCGAGATACACAGGGGTTGGAAACGCTGAAACATGAGATTGCCAACAACTCAACCGGCGGAATAACATTCATAGATATTTTTGAGGTTTACGATGGCAACGAGCGTGTTGTCATGTTCAAAATTCCTGCTGCCGTCACTGCGATGCCGACTGCTTGGAAAGGGCATTGGTATGGGCGTGATGGAGAGTCGCTTGTGGCATTGTCGCAGGAAGAACTTGAGCGTCTGCGCGGACAGGCGCAGTATGACTGGTCTGCACAAATAATTGATGGTTCAAGCATCGGCTATTTAGATAAGGATGCTATCCGCATTGCGCGAGAGAATTACAAGGACAAGCATAACCGCAAACATATCAGTGAAGAAATCGACCATATGGGCGATGAGGACTTTCTGACAAAACTGAAGCTTGTGGTAAACGGCAAGCTGACAAATGCCGCAATGGTTCTTCTCGGCAATCCCGACCATGATAACATTATCAGGACTCCTGTCAGAATAATGTGGCGGCTTTTTGGTTCTGATACTATGGTCAAGGATTATATGGAGTTTTGTGTGCCGTTTATCACAGTTGTCGATCAGGTTTATTCAAAAATTCGCAATTTGACCTACCGTTACTTGCCGGACAGAACGACCCTTTTTCCCACGGTGACGACCCAATACAGCGAGGATTTACTCAAAGAACTTCTCAATAATTGCATCGCACACCAGACATACAATACCGGCGGAAGGATTTACTTTGACGAATTCGAGGATATGGCAGTTATTTCCAATCCTGGCAGTTTTATACCGGGCAATGTCCGCGATGTTTTGAAGCCTGGATACACGGCACCGTACTATCGCAACCAATTATTAGCCGAAGCGATGATGATGCTAGATATGATTGACACGGTACAGATGGGGATTCGCAAGATTTACAATATTCAGCGCAGTCGCTATTTTCCCATGCCGGATTATGATTTCTCAACACCTAAAAAAGTGGCTGTTAAGGTTTATGGGAAGCTGCTGGATAAGAGTTATACGCGCCTGTTGTTTGACCGAGGTGACCTCGACCTTGATGCAGTCTATCTTCTTGACCGTGTTCAGAAGAAATTGCCACTTGAGAAGGAGCAATATAAATTGCTCAAGCAACTCGGCGTGATTGAGGGGAAAGCGCCGAATGTCTATATCTCTTTAGATGTGGCGGAAATTATTGACAAACGTGCGGAGTATACCAAAAACAAGGCGATGGATGACCAGTATTATAAAGATTTGATATTAAATTATTTACAACAGTTCGGGAGTGGGACAAAGGATGATTTTTTAAAGTTGTTAAGCGATAAGTTTTCAGATGTGCTTGATGATAAGCAAAAAGAAAACAAGGTTAGATCTCTTCTCAGGGCTTTGCACAGAAGTGAGGCTATTGAGCGCACAACAGAAAACAGACGCAGTGGGGCATGGCGATTAACACAGCCAAGCGATATAATATGAGCTGTGCTAATAAAAAGTCGAATAATTAGCTAATCCTCGGTGTTGTCGAAAATGAAAAAGCCTTTAATTGCAACGAGTTGGGGTAGGCCGTGTGATTAGCACAGAAGATTAACACAGTGATATTTAGACAATAGCTGTGTTAGTTATGATGGGTATTCATATGCTAACGCTCTAGCGATATCGTCACCACAAACCCATAAGCCAAAATTCTAACTGGGTTCGTATTTGGGTGCCTCAGCTCCACCACAAATTGGCTGAAAACCGTTGCGCCGCAACAGTTTTTGGCGTTTTTGGAGTCCGTTTGGTATTACCATTGCTGCCCGAAGCGGAGCAGTATGTGTTGGGGTTGAAGCCTGGCGAGATTATACGAAAAATGCACTCCAATTCTGCGCCAAGTACACAGGAAGAATGGTCGGCTCGATTTAATAAGAAAACAGATTACAAGATTCAAAATACCGTGAATGTGGATTGCTGAGTGATGGGGGGAATCCGAATGAAATATGACTGTTTAATTGTGGACGATGAGGTGATGTTGTCCGAAAATACACGGGAGTATTTTGAAATGTTCAATATAAAAACCGCTTGGGTTGCTGACGAAAAATCCTGTTTAGCATTTTTCCGCGATAACGATACGGATTTAATTTTGTTAGATATTAACTTGGGGGATTCTTCGGGGTTTGATTTGTGTAGGCATTTAAGAAAAACCACCAGCGTACCTATTTTGTTTATCAGTGCGAGAACAAGTGATGATGATATGGTACTGGCTCTCAATATCGGCGGTGATGACTATATCAAAAAGCCGTACTCTCTCACCGTGCTACTTGCCAAAGTGAAAGCTGTGTTGAAACGCTACAAAAGCCCTGTGTCTGTCGATGGTGTTTTTGCCGATGGCGATTTGCGAATTGATTTTGTTGGCAAGGGTGTTTACATCGGGAAGCAAAAAATAGAGTTAAAGGCGATGGAGTACAAACTGCTCTCTTACCTTATAAAAAACAAAAACCGTGTTATTCCAAAAGATGAACTTTTTAGAAACGTGTGGGAAGATGCTGTCGTAGAGGATAATACTTTGAATGTCCACATACGCCGTTTGCGCGAGAAAGTTGAAAAAGACCCTAAAGAACCACGCTACATTAAGACGGAACGAGGGGTCGGCTATACTTTTCAGGTGGGGGCGAATACATGAAGAAACCTATTGCCGCCATTATTTTCATAACCGCTGCAAGCATTGTCATTATTTCATTGTCATTTAGGGATGAGGTGCAGCCACCTGACGCAATTTTCATTAACGACGCTGTGCAGACCGCAATACAAAGCGGCACTGTATCGGAATCTGTAAACTTATTAACCGATAGGCTCACGCAAGCATTTTCAGCTATGGACGCAGCACGAAACAGCCGAGAAGATACTTTGCAAATTCAGTTGATTGTTTTTGTATGCGTTCTCGCCCTGCTTGGTATAGGGGTATGCCTGTATTTTGAACGCACATTTTTCACGCCTTTTCGTAGATTACAAAAATTTGCGCATCGTATAGCAGCCGGAAATTTAGACATCCCGCTGGAAATGGATACGCATAATCTTTTTGGCGCGTTTACGGAAAGTTTTGATTTGATGCGGGTGGAATTGCGAACGGCAAGGGAAAATGAGTACAAGGCAAATTTGAGCAAAAAGGAATTGGTAGCTTCACTCAGCCATGATATAAAAACACCGATTGCATCAATCATGTCGGCAATGGATATTATGCTTATAAAAGCCAAGGATGACAAAGAAAAGAAAATGGTTGAATCAGTCAACGCAAAGTTGGAACAGATAAATTCCTTGGTTACAAATATGTTTCACGCAACCCTCGAAGAATTGCAAGCATTGAAAGTTAAGCCCAGAGAAATGCAGAGTACGGAGGTTGCCACCTTAATAAAGGATTCTGACTACGAGGATAGAGTAACCCCCTTCGTGATACCCGACTGCATTGTTGTGGCCGATTCTTTACGGCTACAGCAAGTGTTTGACAATATTATCAGCAACTCATACAAGTATGCAAAAACAGCTGTTGTCATCAACGCCTACATTGATAGAAATTACCTTGTTGTGGAGGTACAGGATTTTGGGTGCGGCGTGTCAGAAGAAGAAATCCCATTACTGCGCAACAAGTTTTACCGAGGAAAGAACGCTGAAAAATCAGATGGCTATGGCTTAGGGCTTTATATCTCACATTATTTTGTTAATGAAATGGCAGGGAAACTGATTTGCAAAAATCGGAGCAATGGCTTCTCCGTTACGATTATGCTTATGTTGGCAGGGCAAAATATTTAAGGTTGGTTAAGGTGGATTTAAGGTTCTGTTAAAGTCAGTTAAGGTTCGCACATTATATAATAGGATTGTTCTTAAAGAACAGTCCTATTTTTTAAGGAGCGAGACAATGAAGAAAACTATTTTATCAACAGTCAAGCTGTGCAAGACTTTTTCAAACGGCGGCCAACAACAGCACGTTTTGAAAAATCTTGATGTGGAAATTTACGCTGGCGATTTTACCGTTATCATGGGGCCTTCCGGCGCAGGGAAATCTACTTTGCTATACGCGCTTTCCGGCATGGATAAACCTACAATGGGTACAATCAACTTTTCAGATAAGGACATAAGCGGCTTTTCCAATGACAAGCTGGCTGTGTTTCGTCGTGATAACTGCGGCTTTGTATTCCAACAAACCTATCTGCTGGATAACATGAGCATCCTTGATAATATTTTTGCTTGCGGTCTGCTGGTGAGTAAAAACAGAAACGATATTGTGGCACGGGCGAAAGAAATATTGACGCGGTTTAATCTTGACAAAGCCGTATGGCACAAGTTTCCGTCACAAGTATCGGGGGGAGAGGGACAACGTGCGGGGATTGCCCGCGCACTGATTAACAATCCCAAAATTATATTTGCCGATGAGCCTACAGGCTCACTTAATTCAGCCAACGGAAAGGCTGTCTTGGATGCGTTGACAGCAGTAAACGGTCAAGGGCAAAGCATTGTGATGGTAACACACGATATACAATCTGCGCAGCGTGGCAATCGTATACTGTATTTTCGTGACGGCGTGATTTTTGGGGAATGTTTGCTGGGTGAATACAAAAGTGATGATACCGACCGAGCCGGTCGGCTAAAAAACTTTCTGTCTGAAATGGGGTGGTAGCATGAGAACAATATGGATGCTTGCCGTAGCAAATTTGCGTAAAAATAAAAGCCAAACCTTTAGCATAGGGGTGCTTATACTTATATCCATCATGCTTTTGAACATTGCGCTGACGATGTTTAGCATAACGAACTTCTTTGACCAACGTGCAGAAGAACTAAATGCACCCCATTGGGTATCTTGGGTACCGCCGGAATACGCCGCAGAGCGGTACGCCTTTGTTCGAGATTTTCCAACCGTAGTAGAAGCGGAATATGGATGGGTCTTGTTTAGCACCGGGCATATTGAAATACAGGGCGAGGGGCGTTCGGGCGCATTTATCATTGCCCCGTATACCGAAGCCCAACGAATGAATCCGCCATATTTGATTGGCGAAAGTCTACCCATGGTGGGCGATGCCATGTATGTGCCGCACTTCATGACGCTGGATAGTGATATTGCCATCGGGGATGAAATAATCATAGATTTTGGCGGCGAGGAACTTCCTTTTACGTTGGCTGGGGCAACAGAAGAAATCATGTTTGGTGCGTTAATGTATACGCAATGGCGCATTTATGTATCTGAATCACGGTTTGATGCGTTGCGCAACCAATTCCCCGACAGCGAAATCGTCTTGGTTTCGGCACGCTTGGAAGAGGCAGATGAAACATTTGGCCTGTCTACGGCTTATTGGGAAGAATTTATGACAGAGGGGGCTTCCATCCAGCTTACATCGCGTTTTCGTATGCGAGAAGCACGTACCTCGGGGGTATTGCTTCCGGCGATGTTGGTGGCTGTATTTTCGCTAATTATGCTCATTGTTGGCGTTATTGTTATACGCTTCCGCATCATAAACGGCATTGACGAAGGCATGGTAAACATGGGCGTGCAAAAGGCAATGGGCTACCGCAATAAGGAAATCATACTTTCGCTTATTCTGCAATTCGGGCTTATTACGGTCGTTGGCGGTGTAATAGGCGTATTGGCTTCCCATGTTGCGATCCCCCTTGTATCGGGTTTAATTGCTCCGTTATTCGGCTTAATTTGGCGACCCGCTTTTAATATGCCGCTAAAGATGATTACCCTAGTGGCGGCACTGTTGGCAGTAGCCATATGTAGTTTGATCACCGCTTTGCGTATAAGAAAATTGCACCCACTAACCGCACTGCGGGGCGGCATATCCACCCATAGTTTTAAGCGGAACCCTTTTGCGCTGGATAAGTCGCGCGGTTCGCTTGTGCTATTACTTGCGCTTAAAAACCTGCTTATGAATAAAAAACAAGCACTGATGGTGAGCCTGATTATCTTTGCCGTTGCTTTCGCAAGTGTGGGGAGTATTGCGGTATATTACAACATTATTGTAAACGATACAGCCTTTATGCGTGTGCAGATGGGTGATGTAGCCGATGTTTGGCTTGATATAAGTGACACAGATTATATCGCAGATGTCAGAGCAAGGGTAGCCGCTCGCCCCGAAGTGATAAGGGTTGAAATCGGCGATAGCTCCGGTGTTACGCCGTTGTCGGTTACTTCTATTATCGTGAATGGTTTAACGATTCGCGTCGCACCCATTGCCGATTTTACAAACATTGCGGATTATCCCCTTGTTGCGGGGCGTTTCCCGCACCATGACAACGAAATTGTAATAGGTGTAACTACCCTTGAAGCAATCGGCGTGCAGTTGGGTGATTGGGTGACGGTTACAGGACACGATGGCGAAACACAGGGCGTATTCATCGTGACGGGCAGCACACAGTCTACGAACCACGAAGGGATGATATATGCGGGTTCCCTCGCGCTTGTGGGTAATCCTATGCAACTCAGCACGTTAAGTGTGCGCCTTTTGGCTGATGCCGACCCGGATGATTTTATTAAAAGTATTCTGGTTGAAGATGGAGATATTATTTCAGACGCAATCAATATACGGAGCATGATTGATGAAATGTTGGCACCGATGCGGAACATTTTCCGTGTTATTGCCTTCGCTGTGCTTGCGACCGTAACAACCGTGGTAATCTTGGTGCTTTACATTGTGATAAAGACAACCTTACTCCGCAGGCGACGCGAACTGGGCATACAAAAAGCAGTAGGGTTTACCACCCTTCAACTGATGAACCAAATCGCATTAGGGTTTATTCCAACAATATTACTCGGCGCGGTATCGGGTGCGGTAATAGGGTATCTCCGCTTCAACGCAATTTTTGTTGTGATTCTTCGAGGCTCAGGCATTGTACAAGCAAATCTGCCCGTGCCTTTTGCATGGACAATCGGAATGTGTATCGCGCTTATCGCGCTATCCTACACCGTTTCAATGCTTGTTGCATGGAGGATACGCAAAATTTCTGCATATGCGCTTGTTACTGAATAAGAGCTGATGTGGTGCTGACAATGAACGGTGAATATTTAAGAAATGGATCGGTTAATTCACCTGCTTTATCCACTGACTGACAGCATTTGTGTAGTCATTTTTGTTTAATCTTTCAGGGTGTCCAATGCAAAGGACATTTACAGGTGAGCCATCAATAATTCCAACACCCTCATTCCATTTCATACTTTTTTGCCCAACAGCTATTCTTGTAGCGATTTTTTGGGAATATTCATCAAATGCGTGTTCGGTGTAGTTGCCGTAATCAACTACCGTGTAAAAAATGACGGTATTTGGTTTTATTACTCTAATTTCCTCCTTTACAGCACCTAAATCTACAATGCAATGGTTTTTAGTCGTGCCGAGCGTCATGTCTATATCTTCTGAATTATTGCATTGCACAATATTTGTCATGGCAATATTTTCGCAAGTTTCAACTCCAAATATATTTTTTGCGATTTGCCTTGTGTAAGCCCAAAAAGGCCAGCTTTTGCTTTCGGGATATTTCCCTGTTCCGTTGTACAAATCTCGTCCATTACACATTCCACCGCCATAGGTATCACCATAATCGCCCCTTGCTATTTTCCCTACTATCAACAATTTTATATTTTGTATGTCAAAATTTTCGCCCACAAAAAATGCACCGGCGGGAAAACTAAGCCTTGAGTGTCCTGCGCTAATTACGTCCATGCGACATTCTTCGCAGATTTCGCAAGTTCCAAAGCCTTTCGCTTCGTACATTTCGAGCAGTTTCTGTTCTTTATGAGTTTTCATTTACTCCTCCACATATTCATGCTCGCCCTTCCTAATGTGGTCAAGTATGTAGACGCAAAATCCACGAAATTCGTTCCATTGCCTCATGGATTGTGAACCGCCCTAACCTGTGCCATTACGTCATTTGTGTTTGTAACTGTGATACCTTGTGCGGTATTCAATCCCTGTACGTTCATAGTTAAAAATTCCTTTTACTCCTGCGGATAATAAACAATAAACTTTAGCATTTGTTTGGAAAATACGGTCAAGACCCCAATGCACTAGTGTCCAATTGTTGCCCAAGCCATATTGAACGCTTCATCAAACCCATGCTCGGCAATATTTCTTAAAAAAGTTTCACCAAACACATCAATCTGATTTTGGGCATCAGCACGCATTTGTGCAATAGTTTCACTCGATAACTTAGCGGCACTTGCTCCACCAAGATTCATTCTTGCAAGTTGCCCCGACAGGCCAGTTGCATTGCTTAACAGAAGCCTGAAAGCTGATTCTGAAAACTGCAAGTTCTGATTCGGGTCACTATACTCATTTCTGACTGCGGCAAATGCTTCCGCATATTGGCGGAGTCGCTCTTCCAAGCTAGGCGGCTGTGTCTGCGACCCATTATCTGAAACATTGCCTGCATTAGCCGATGAATTATCGGGCTGATATGGATTCATAGCCATATTAGACCTTGACGGCTGGGGAGGGGTATTTTGCAACATACGGCTCAGGTGTTCAAGTTCATGCATGGTGGATTCCGACACCCCCGGAAAGCCTTGGGATGCGTTTACCAATTGTGATGAAAAATCTTCCTGATTCTCTTTCCATATGCCGTCAGCAGTAACTACAAAATTTACATTTCCACTCTCAGTTTCGACTGTTACTCGGCGTGTATTCATAAGTCCATTATTTATAATAGATTGCCTAAGGATAAGGTCTGAGTTTGCGCTACCTGCATTTGCGCTGATTTGCACTTGGTCTGAATGTGAGTTTGCGTTGGTGGTCGAACTTGCGTTTGAGCTATTAGACGACTGATTTTGTGTTCCTTCGAGCATTCTTTTAAGAATATTAAACGCAAGCGAACCTTCTTCCTGACCCGACATAAGCTCTCGTATGATGCCATTCTTTAGGTCTGTGAGTGCTTCACTTGACTTGGCAGGACCACCGGGGACCAAAGCCTCTCGCATTCGTGTACCTATTTCGAGTTTGAAATTGCGTGTGAGTATTTCTTGTTGTGTCATACCTAACTTATTAAGGTGGGTTCCTCCGCCCGGCAACGTTTGATATTTTGGTACATAGTAGGGATTGTTCACATTTACGTTCACATTAAAAATCCTCCATAATTTTTTATGATACTCACCGACATTGACAGTACATTCTACATTATCGACTGTAATTTATCAAAACTTTAGATTTTCTACAAAATAATTTAGTTTAACTACAATATAACGCCTTTGTGCTACGTTCAACAGCAACCCTCTTTTATGTAATCTATATACATCACAAAACAGGGAGAGAATAGAAATTGCCTATAAGTAAAAAAACATACACAGAGGAAGAGGAACAATTTTTGAAAAACATTGGATTCAAAATCCAGTTTCTCCGTAAGAAACTGGGAATTAGTCAGCTTGAATTGGCAGAAAAAGCCGATTTGAGCTATGCAACTATTAGCCATTTAGAGAGTACGGCAGTTTATGGGCTCTCCATTGTTGCAATCCACCGAATAGCAAAAGCACTCGAAGTAGAGCCAAACCAACTTATGAAGTTTGAATAAGCAGTTGCGGCAATAAAAGTCTACGGATTTGTTCTATTAGCATTAGCCCGTCGCCACAGTTTCAAGGTAATCCCGTGCAATGCAAAAGCGGACACAGCAATCACAAGGAGCAAAATCACCAGACCCCTTTCGCTTGGCGAGTTAACTTTGACTAACTATTTTAATAGTAACATGAACCGCTTTTGGGGTTCAAGTCAATTTTGACAAACAGCCATAAACTGATGCGGCTGAAATCATGAAGCAATTGAAGAGTTGTAAAGAAAAAATGTGTTATACCATTTTAGGGGGCGATATTTATTTTCGTGGGGCTGTAAACCATTGCTACATCAAGCTTAGACCTTGCGGAAAATATCCAAGCTGTGATGTGTCATGCCTACCATGTCGGGGCGTTCGCATACTGCATAATGAAACTGCAAATATAAATCAAATGTCTTATCATCCATATCCGATATGCTTTCACGAATGAAACGACTAATCATATCTGTAGCAACATAATGAAGTCGCTCTACCTTGAAATTTGCCATCAAACGGTCAATGTCAGCTTTACGAACCAATTCAAATATACTCTCCGGCAAACTTGTGGTATCAAAAGTTATTGGGTCAATTTGCCCTTTGTCCATGCAGTCTGAAATCATCAACATGTTATTTTTGAAAGCATCTTCCAAAATGCTTGCATCGCTAATGCAGTAGGCAACAAAAACGATTCCCCCAAATTTTGTTACTCGCAAGGCTTCGCTGATCGCCTGTTGCTTGTCGGAATCTGTGTATAAATGATACATAGGGCCAAGCACCAAAGTTATGTCAAAAGTGTTGTCTGCAAGCATATTCAAATCAAGAGCATTTCCTTGTGATATGCTGATATTTTGGGTTGGCGTAATTTGACTTTTGAAAACATTAATATTGTGCTGTACCAGTTCCACAGCGGAAACATGATAGCCCATGTCTGCTATGGTACGGCTATATCGTCCTGTTCCTGCGCCAATTTCTAAAACTTGTGCATTGGGTGTCTGCTCCAAGTATTTGGTGATGTATCGCATGGTCGTAAGAAACTCGACTTGCCCCCACTTATAGCCAAGCCGCCCATCTTCGTCATAATTGCAATAATAGTTTTCGATATGGTTCATGTCATTTGTCCTCCCAAAAAGGTTTATCATGAAAATAAAACAGTTCATCAAGGCATGTGAACATCTCACGCGGTGGCAAGACAGTTACAATTTGTATCACGCAATCAGAAAAATATTAAGCATTATTTTTGTGTGGCGCAGATGGGCAAATGCTATTTAAGCGCAGTGGTCGAGTCGTCTGATACCCCCTCTGTGCTTGATGACTTGAATATGACCTTCAGCGTTTGCAGCAGCAGCTTTACATCCTGCCATATCGACAATGTCTCTATATACATGATATCTAAAAAAAGCTTGTCGTCCGGCGCTGTGTTGTACCTGCCGTAGATTTGGGCGAAGCCGGTTATTCCGGCTTTTACTTTTGTCCTAAAGGCGAAATTTGGGTATATCTCCTCGTATTGCCTGGCGATTTCCGGGCGCTCGGGCCTTGGGCCAACAAGGGACATTGAGCCGGAGAGGACGTTAAAAAATTGGGGGAGCTCGTCCAGCCTCGTCTTTCTGATGAATCTGCCTATTGGGGTTATCCTGTCGTCGTCTTTTGAGGTCAGGCGGGGGACACCGTCGTCTTCGGCGTCCGGGCGCATGCTGCGGAACTTGTAAATCGTAAAATGCCGCCCGCCCCTGGTTATGCGGATTTGCCTGTATATGGCGGGAGCCTTGTCGTACAGGCGTATGATGAGCCATGTGATGAGCATCAGCCAGCTAAGCGCAATAATTGCGACGAACGAAATGGTGATGTCCATCAGGCGTTTGATGAACCTTGTGCTTAGCTCGGCCTCCGGGCTTTTCGGCAGAAACATGGGGGTGTTGGATATCCATGAAATCCCTGACGTGTGGATGAGCACCCCCGTGAATGTGGGCAACATATAAGTCCGCTTGTTTTTGAGGAAGCAGTATTCAAGGAGTTTTTCCCTTATCTTTTCGCTTACGTCCAAAAAGAACACGGCTTCCGAATTCTTGACGTACCTTTGCAGCGCCTCGAAAGGCTCATCCTGCGAGGCGAGCCTGCTGACCCTGTATTTTTTTCTATGCTTTTTTATAAGCGACTGATACTCTCTTGCTTTTTTTTCCTTGCCATATATGATTATTGCTACCTGGGCGGGGTGTAGGCGGTAGTATAGCTTGTCGGTAAGCACTGTTGCCGGTATGACGATTATTACTTGGGCTGCGAGGATAAGCAAAAAGCCATAGGCGGGCAGCAGCTTGTACTGAATGAGGCTTAGTACGAAGTATTGGAGGATGTTTGCAAGCGCTAGGCAGAAAACCCATGAGAGGGCTATTTCAGATATGTCAGAGCTGCCGAAATCGAGGCCCTGGTAAAGTCTGCTTGTGAAGTACAAAAAAGCGGCATAAATCATCAGGGCAATGATGTTTCCCCAGAAATAGTAGACGGTTTCGTCGTAGAAGATGTTTTGCCCTATGAACAAGACAGCAATGGAAATCAGGAAGAGCAGCGCTTTTGCAGCAGAGAGGAAAATATTTCCGGCTTTTTTGAACATGCGGATTTCCCTCCTCATTTGCTGTCATTTTGTGGGTGAGTTCCTAATAATTTACTATTCAGCTACTAAGTGGCCTGCGTCCTTCTGCAAGGCTTCGTCCCGGAGGCGCCTGCTCATCAGTATGCCTGCGAAGACCCATAGGATTTGGCTGGCTATCGGGTGGCTTATGTTGAAAAAGGCTTGGGCCAGGTGCCCTACGAATGCGGCCAGCGTCGCCATGATGATTGGGTCTCTGAATGCCTTGCGCACGGATTTGGCGATGATGCTGCCTGCGAAGAGCAGGTATGCGAGCAGCCCTAAAATGCCGTGTGTGATGAGGTATTGCACGTACTCGTTGTGCGCATTTTCGTAAAACTCGCCGAAATAATTCTGCGCTTCAAAAGGGAAGGCAAAGCCGAATGTATCCGGGCCGGTGCCTATTATGGGGTTATTTGGGAAGGCGGTCAGAGCGTGCCGCCATATGTAGATGCGGTTGGTGCCGAACTCGTCCCTGATGTTCCCATGGAGGATTTCGCGCGCTTCATATAATATGCCGGAGCCGGCGCCGTATGCGTCAGGCCTGCCGAGCACCTCTACTCCAGCTATGCCGAGCGCTATGAAGGCGGCCATCAAAGCGATTCCGAGCTTCCATTTCGGCCTGCCTTCGGGGTCGGGTTCTTTCCCTTTATGGGTCAGAACTAACCCTGACGCAAGGAGAAGGGCGAAGAGCGCAGCGAATGGCAGGAGGCTTGGCGCTGTCCTTGTCGCCATATAAACGACCCCAAAGAGCAAGTTGTGCAGGACATATGTGGCAAGCCAAAGCGATGCGAGTATGAGCGTCCGGCCCAGGGTTTTGCTGCTCTCTATCATGAAGGGTGTGGACAGGAGCATGGCTGCTGCAATTCCGACTGTGCCCGAATCGGCGTCCGCCACTATGCCCATCCAGAAGGTGAGTGCGCTTGTGGCAAGCCATAGGGGCTGCCACTTTGAAGGTTTTCTGATAAATAGAAATCCGCAGAACAAGGTGGCTAGGGTTATGAAGACTGAAACGGTGTTTGTGTTGCCCAGCGTCGTGCGGATAAAGATTTCGTGGAAGGGCAGATGGGCGTACGCATGGCCCTCTGTGGGCCAAAGGCCGAAGAAGTCCATGCCAAAGAACTGGAATATGCCTACTAGTGACATGGCTATGGAAAAGATGCAAAACCACATAAAGTCTTTCTCGCGCGGTCTGTACCAGCGAGATATTACAAAGAAAATCGCAATATACGCCAGCTGGGTGAGCGTGCCGTCAAATCTGCCATCCGTTCCTGCAATTCCTGTCCAGATGTTCATGTAGTGCCTAAAAGGGGACGCAAAGGTTGCAATCAGCGTTATTGCGCCGAAGCCAATTATGGCCCAGTCAGCAATGTCCATGCCGCTTTGCGGCAGCAGTATTGGGCTCCTGGTCAAGCGGCATACCCAAATGGCTATTGCGAAAAGCATGACCAAAGCCATGCTAAGCATCATAAAATTCCACTTATCCTGCGGCAAACGCATATAGAGGTCGGGGCCTAGGTATATTGGCATTATGCAGCACATCGCTATGAACAGCAATCTTGCTATCCGGCTTTGCCACGTGTCGATTTTTGCGTACATCGCCGTTTTTTTCCGTTGCGAAAAATTAGCGGCGTTTTTTGTCACCCTTCCCATCTCACTCTCCAATCCTTTGTCGTTATCTGGCATTATAATGCGAAAATGCCTGAATAGTCAAGCGTGCAAATATTGACTTATGCCTTGTGATGCTTTAGAATATGAGCCATCGAAATTAAACTTATGGAGAGGTGCTCACATATGTCCAAAGCTTCAAAGGCTCCATTTCCGGAGCGCAAAAAGGCTGCGATGTACGCAAAAATCGACACCTGGCAAGGCAGGGCAGCACGCCTGCTAGTTGTGCTGCTGCTTTGTATACAGCCCCTCTATCTGCATCCGGAGCGGTATATTAGGCTGACTTACCATAAATGGACGTTCTTGGTCTTTAGCGTCGTCCTAGCACTGTTTTGCGTACTTATCATATGGGCGTTTAGGCTTGTGAGAAATCCTAGGCTGCTGCCGCAGGACAAGCTTCATGTGGTAGATTGGGCGCTTCTGCTCTTTGCGGTTGTTACTATAGTATCGACAGTGCTCTCTCCATTTAGGGATGAGATGAACATCTGGCTGGGGGTTGAAGAGCCAGAGGGCAGGTACGATGGCGCTATCACGCAACTGCTTTATATTGCGGCCTTCTTTATCATATCGCGCTGGTATAGGCCGAATGTGAAGGACTTTGCGATTTTTGGCGTCTCGGCGGCAATTGTCGGGTTAATCGGGATTTTCCAATTTTATGGTATGGACTTCTTTAGGCTCTGGCCGACCGATCACCCGCGGTATGGTGGTTATAGCTCCTTCGATTTTTTCTTTCGCTCGACCTTGGGCAATGTAAACATCCTCGCCACATATGTTTGCGTCGCAATTTTGCTAAGCGGGTTTCTGTTTGTCCGACTCAAGTCCAAGTGGCAGCCGCTGTGGCTTGCGGCAAGCGCCCTGTGCTTCTGGCTGATGGACATAGGGGGGTCTGATTCCGGGCTCGTCGGGGTCGTCGTTACGATGTTTTTGGCAATTCCATTTATCATTGAGAGCCGAGTGTCCATAGGCAGGACATTGGTTCTGATTTCGACCTGGGTTGTGGTGTTTGCTTTGCAAAGGGTGTTTTTCGAGGTAAATATCATGGAGCTGAGGAGTATGGAGAGCTTGATTCCGTTTTTTGCGGCGTTTATAGTTTTGCTGGCAGCCGGCTTGTTGCTGATAAAAATCGGCACAGAGCGCGCATCGGACGCTCCCGCAAAGTGGAAGCTGAGCGTTATTATTATGGTGGCTCTTATAATTGCCGGGCTTGCAGGTGTTGAGGTTATGGGCAGGGAAGAGGCCGGCAGGAGGGAGAGTTTTGCGGGCAGGGTGCTCTTTGAAGCGCGCGAGGCGATGCATGGCAACCTGGAAGGCGAAATGGGTTCGGGCAGGGTTCATATGTGGCGATATGCGCTGAGCGTCGTTCCAAACCACCCGATAATCGGAACGGGGCCTGACACATTCTACCATGCCTTCCCCGATGAGGCGCAGGGCTTTATGGGAGCGCAGTTTGACACGGCTCACAACGAATACTTGCAAATTCTGATAGCGCAGGGAATCTTGGGGTTGCTTGCTTACTTGGTGTTCCTTGGCGGCGTGTTTTTCGGGGCTATCCGATTTGCCTTTAGAAACCCGATGCTGATGGCGGTTTTGGCCGCATTTGTGGGGTATAGCGTGCAGGCTTTCTTTAACATAAACCTGCCAATAGTCAGCCAAATGCTATGGGTGCTTGCCGGAATGCTGGCGAATGAAAAGTTTAGGCAGTGGGCAATTGACAGTTGACGGTTTCCCGCTATTGACCACAGGTTCTCAATTGTGGGGGTGGAATTTTGGGCGTTATTTCCGGATTTAGAAGGCTTTTTGGCTTGTTTAACAGGCGGCAGAGGGTTAATTCTGTTATTATGCTGGGGCTCATTGCTGTTGGCGGTGTTGTGGAGACAATCGGAATTGGGCTTATTTTGCCTTTTACCACAGCCCTGCTTGATCAGGAGAGCATCCGGAGATACCCGGTTCTTGAAGCGATTTTGCAACTGCCATGGATTGGCAGCTACAGCAGGTTTATAGTGTTTATGTGCGTTGGGCTCATCATTGTGTTTGTATTAAAAAGCTTGTACATGTTTTTTCTGATTTATGTTCAGAACAGGTTTACCCTCAACAGGCAGGTTGAGCTTTCAAAAATGCTGTTTAGTTCCTACATGAACAAGCCATACGAGTTTTTTTTTAGTGCAAACACCGCACAGCTGCAGCGCAATGTCAATGTTCTGGTCGCCGGGGTGATTCAGGGCATCCTTATGAGTGGGCTGCAGATGCTGACCGAGCTGCTGGTTGTTGCGTTTATTTTAGCGCTCCTGCTTATAGTGGACCCCATTTCAACGCTGGCCGTTGGCGCAGCCCTTGGCGGGGTCGCAGCGCTTTATTATTTCTTTTTGAAAAATAGGCTGGACGAATCGGCGAAGAGGCAGATTGTTTATGGTGCGAGCATGGTCAAAACCGTAAACGAAGGGCTGGGCAGCATAAAGGATGTAAAGACATTAGGGAGGGAAGAGAGTTTTCTGGCGAAATATGAGAGCAGCGGCAGAGGTTATGCTAAGACAGCGGCGTTCCACAACTTGGCATACCAATCCCCAAGGCTGCTTATTGAGGCTGTTGCGGTTTCCGGGCTTGTGTTGATAGTTGCCATAAATGCTCTGCGAACTCCGGATTTAAGCGCCTCCCTGCCGTCGATTGCGCTCTTTGGTATGGCGGCGATTAGGATAATGCCGTCGATGAACAGGTCATTGGCTCTTTTGACAAACATCCGCTTTAGTGTTACGCACTTAAACGAAATTTTTGACGACCTCAAGGAGGCAGGGGAGTCGTCGGCAGTGCAGGGCTGGCAACAGCCGCAGGCAGAAAAGTTAAATTTTGCCGACTGCATTGAAGTCAGGGATGTGGCATATAGATACCCCGGGACAAATCAGGACATCCTCAAAAACGTTCAGCTGACGATTAAAAAAGGCCAAATAATTGGAATCGTTGGAAGCTCAGGCGCCGGAAAGACTACGCTGATTGATATTTTGTTGGGGTTGCTGCCGCCCATCCGGGGCGAAGTCCTTGTGGATGGGGTCAACATAAATAGCAACATCAGCAGTTTTAGGCAAAGTGTGGGGTATGTGCCGCAGGATATTCATATGATTGACGATACGATTTGCGCAAATGTCGCCTTTGGCGTTCCTCCCGAGAAAGCCGATTTAGACAGGGTTTGGGCGTCCTTGGAGATAGCCAACCTGATGGAATATGTCCAGGCGCTTGATGAGAAATTGGATACCGCTGTAGGAGAGGGCGGGGTGAGGCTCTCTGGAGGGCAGAGGCAGCGGATTGGGATTGCTAGGGCGATGTACGGAAATCCGGAAATTTTGGTATTTGACGAGGCGACGTCGTCACTTGACAATGAGAGCGAAAAAATAATTTCGGATGCGATAATGGCAATTGGGCAGACGAAAACGATGATAATCATTGCGCACAGGCTCAATACCTTGGACAAGTGTGATGTGATTTATGAAATCAAGAATTCGGAGTTACGGACTGGGGAGCTATGAACATTTTATTCGCCACTCTTGTTGATGTTAATAGCTTCGGGGAGCGAGGAATTTATCAGGACTTGATGCGCGAGCTTGCAGGTCCTGGGCATAATGTTTATGTTGTTTCCCCGGCTGAAAGGCGGTACAATAGACCCACGGAGTTTTTTTCGGATGAGGCCGGCGGGATTCTAAAGGTTCGGGTCGGGAATATCCAAAAGACGGGAAAGCTTGAAAAGGGCGTCTCGACAGTTCTTCTGGAGTCGCAATATGTCGGAGCAGTCAAAAAGCATCTCAAGGGCATAAAATTTGATTTGGTGATATATTCCACCCCGCCTATTACTTTAGGCAAGCTGATTAGATATGTGAAGCGGCGGGACAACGCTGTGACATACTTGCTGCTGAAGGATATTTTCCCCCAGAATGCCGTGGATTTAGGTTTCCTATCGCAAGGCAGCCTGCTGTACCGCTTTTTTAGGAAGAAGGAGCGCATGCTCTATGCGATGTCCGATTTTATAGGCTGCATGTCGCCTGCGAATGTGATGTACTTGCTGGAGCATAATCGGGAGGTTGACGGCAGTGCTGTGCATGTCTGCCCGAATAGCATCACGCAGGTGGCGCCCGCAGACGGCGCCGACAAGGTTGAGATAAGGAAGAGATATGGAATCCCGCAGGATGTCAAAGTTTTTGCATATGGCGGGAATTTGGGAAAACCGCAGTGCGTTTCGTTTATAGTTTCGTGCTTAAGGCTCGCTCAGGATAAGGGGGACAGGTTTTTTCTTATTTGTGGGGAGGGTACGGATGCGCAGCTGCTCAGTGATTATGTCAGGGAGGAACTCCCGGGCAATGTGAAGCTTTTTGACATGCTCCCCATGGAGGAATATGGCGAGCTGCTCTCAGCTTGCGATATCGGGCTTATATTCCTGGACTATCGCTTCACCATTCCCAATTTCCCATCCAGGCTATTGTCTTACATGGCGCAGGGACTTCCAGTGCTTGCATGCACCGACAGGGCTACCGATTTAGGGGATATAATTGCGGGCGGAGGGTTTGGATGGTGGTGCTGGAGCGGAGAGCCGGAGGCCTTTGACCGGATTGCCGATGAGATATGCGGAATGGGCGGCGATGCGCTACGCGAGATGGGCAAGCGGGGACGGAAGTATCTGGAGGAAAATTACCTTGCATCGCAAGCGGCGGGCGTTATTTTGGAAAGTGTGGGCAGGGCTTCAAGTTAATGATGGGAGTTGTTTAAATAGATGCTAAGTGATAAAACGTTGCTGATAACCGGGGGTACGGGGAGCTTTGGCAATGCTGTGTTGAACCGCTTCTTGCGGGAGGATGTGGCTGAGATTCGGATTTTTTCGCGCGATGAGAAGAAGCAGGACGACATGCGGCGGACGTATAAAGACTCGAGGCTGCGGTTTTATGTCGGGGATGTTCGCGAGCCGGATTCGATTTTGGATGCCATGCAGGGAGTGGACTACGTATTCAGCGCAGCGGCGCTGAAGCAGGTGCCATCTTGCGAGTTCTTCCCGATGGAGGCTGTGCGGACGAACGTGGAGGGGACTTACAATACCCTGAAGGCCGCCGTCCTGAAGGGAGCAACGAATGTAATATGCCTATCGACGGACAAGGCGGTTTACCCAATCAATGCAATGGGCATCTCAAAGGCAATGATGGAAAAAGTGATGGTTGCAGAAAGCAGGAACAGCGAAGCTACAGTAATGTGCGGCACGCGGTATGGCAATGTCATGTACTCGCGCGGCAGTGTTATACCAATGTTTGTCGAGCTGATTAAAAATAAAAGTCCACTGACTGTGACAAACCCTCAGATGACCCGCTTCCTTATGAGTCTTGAGGATTCGGTCGATTTAGTAGTTTATGCATTTGAGCACGGAAGGCCGGGGGATATTTTTGTGCAGAAGGCGCCTGCTTGCACGATTGAAGATTTGGTGCGGGCGTTATTGGAGCTGTTTGAAACGGAACTGCCTATAAAAGTCATCGGAACCCGACACGGCGAGAAGCGGTGCGAGAGCCTGCTGACCCGGGAGGAGATGACTGTGGCGGAGGATATGGGAAATTACTACCGCATCCCTGCCGATGTCAGGGGGCTGGATTATGGCCAGTATTTCGATGAGGGCAAGAGCGTCACGCCGGAAGAGGAATACAATTCCGACAACACAACGCAGCTGGGCGTAAAAGAGGTCAAGGAAGTCCTGCTTAAGCTCCCGGAGATTAGGGCGGAGTTAGGGTGAGGAAGGGGTAACGGCTTATGAAAATCCTCATCACCGGCGCAAACGGATTCATAGGGAACACGTTAAGGGTTCATTTAAGCCTTAAAACCGATGCGGAATTGTTGCTCTTTGATTTGCCGCAGACGCTTGCGGATTTGAACGAGCTTGCTTGCGGGGCGGACTTTGTTTTTCATTTGGCGGGCGTGAATAGGCCGGAGAAGCCGGAGGAGTTTTGGATCGGGAATGCGGGGCTGACCGGGGATTTGGTGAAAATGCTTGAGCGTCAACAGCGGGGCATACCCCTTGTGCTGTCGTCGTCGGTTCAGGCTGAGCTGGATAACCCCTATGGGCGGAGCAAGAGGGAAGCGGAGAGGCTCGTTTTTGAATATTCAAAAAAGACCGGCGCACCGGTTTATGCCTACCGCCTGCCCAACGTGTTTGGAAAATGGTGCAGGCCAAACTACAACAGCGTCGTAGCGACGTTTTGCCATAATGCGGCAACTAAGCGCCCTTTGCGCATAGACGATCCGGCGAAGGAATTGACGCTTCTTTATATTGATGATATAATCAGGGAGTTTCTGAGGATAGTTGATGGGGGGGCGCAGCCCTGCGCTGAATCATGTTTGAGCATAACCCCTGTTTATTCGGTTACAGTGGGTGATTTGGCGAGCAAAATCACTGCGTTTGCTGAGTCTAGGCGCTCGTTTACGTTAGGGTACAATATGGGAGACCCGCTGACAAAAAAGCTATACGCCACTTTTCTGGCATATACGGAGGCTGACGACTTGTCGAATGCCGCAGATATGAAAACAGACTATCGGGGGTTCTTCGCAGAGCTGATTAGGTCTCCATATTTCGGGCAAATCAGCATTTCAAGAACTAAGCCGGGCATAAAAAGAGGAGACCACTGGCATAGCACCAAGGCGGAAAAATTCATTGTCATTGAGGGAAAGGCGGTTATACAGTTTAGAAAAATCGGTTCCAAGGATAAAATCGTGTATTGCGTGTCGGGAGATAAGCTCGAGGTCGTGGATATGCCGACAGGCTATACCCATAGCATTCAAAACGTAGGCGAGACCGATGTTTTGACAATTTTTTGGGCAGGGGAGATTTTCGACCCCGAAAATCCGGATACAATAATTGAAACGGTGTAACCGATTAACAAAACAGGGGGATTTATGAAGAAGCTAAAGGTAATGACCATAATCGGCACCAGGCCGGAGATTATTCGGCTTTCGGCGTGCATAAAAGCCTGCGACAAATACTTTGACCACGTCTTGGTGCACACAGGGCAGAACTGGGACTACTTGCTCAATCAAATCTTTTTTGAGGATTTGCAGCTGAGGGAGCCTGACCATTTCCTCGATTCGGCGGGGGAGAATCTTGGGGAGACGCTGGGGAACATCCTCACCAAGTCTTATGAAGCGCTCAAATCAGAGATGCCGGATGCCCTGCTTGTGCTGGGAGATACTAATTCTGCGCTATCCGCAATATGCGCCAAAAGGCTGAAAATACCGATTTTCCATATGGAGGCGGGCAATCGCTGCTGGGACTACAATGTGCCTGAGATGATCAACCGGAAGATTGTGGATCATATTGCCGATGTGAATTTGCCATATACTGAAAATGCGAGGCGCTATCTGATAAACGAGGGGGTTGACGGCAAAACAATATTTGTCACCGGGTCGCCTATGTCCGAGGTGCTGGCAGGCTGCCGGGACAAAATCTACGCCAGTGATGTGCTGACACGGCTTGGACTTGACGAGGGGAAGTATATTGTTGTGTCCGCCCATAGGGAGGAGAACATAGATGATGAGAAGAATTTCCTATCGCTCATGAATGGGCTAAACTATGTCGCAGAGACTTTTGACGTCCCGGTCATCTACTCAACGCATCCGCGCTCAAAGCAGTTTATCGAATCGCGCAGGTTTGAGTTTCATCCGCTAATCAGAAGCGTGAAGCCTTTTGGATTCCTTGATTATGTGAAGCTGCAGTCGTTGTCGATGTGCGTTTTGTCGGATAGCGGCACGCTTTCGGAAGAAAGCGCAATCCTGGGGTTTCCGGGGGTGCTCATACGCACGTCAACGGAGCGCCCGGAGGCGCTAGACAGCGGCACTGTGGTAGTGGGGGGCATAACCGGGGAGGACATAGCTCAGGCGGCGGAGGTCGCAATCAAGATGAAGGAGAACAGGGATTTGGGGACGTTGCCAACAGATTATGCAAATGAAAATGTCTCGATTAAAGTGGTAAAAATCATCCAGAGCTACACTCATATTGTGGACAAGATTGTGTGGCAGAAGAGTTAGTCTTTTTGGTGCAGAAAGGGGTTTCGGCATGGAAGCATTGCGCAAAGAAGCCGAACGATATGCCTATGCAGACTACTGCAAATGGGAAGATGACGAGCGGTGGAGCTTATAGACGACAGAGCCTATGTGATGGCTCCCGCCCTGGCGGACGTATTTGCGGAGGAGTAGCGGCGTGGGTGTGTGTAAAGTGCTTTTTCTTAATGTAGTTTGCAAAAGTGGCAGTACCGGGAAAATTGTGTATGACCTATACAGGCATCTGCTCAGTAACGGGCATGATGCTGCGGTTTGCTATGGGCGCGGAAAATCAATTGATGAGCCGGGCATATTTAAAATAAGCGGCAAATTTGAAGTAAGCATCCATGCTCTGCTGACGCGCCTCACGGGGCTTACATCGTGCTTCTCCCCATTTGCTACCGGGAGACTTATTCGCTTTATTAGGGAGTATGAGCCTGATGTAGTGCACTTGCATAATCTGCATGGGTATTATGTCAACATGATTCCGGTCATCGAGCACATAAAAAAGAAACGGATTAAAACCATATGGACTTTGCATGATGAGCATGTTTATACCGGCAAGTGCGGGTATAGCTATGAGTGCGGCAAATGGAAGGATAGGTGCGGGGGTTGCCCTGAGAAGAAGGAATATCCGGCGAGCCTGATTTTTGACTGTACCCACAAAATGCACGAAGGTAAAAAACGTGCGTTTGAAGGCTTTGATAATTTACAAATTGTTACTCCATCTGAGTGGCTGGCCGGCAGAGTTCGGCAGTCCTTTCTGAAAAACAAGGAAATAGTCGTTGTGCCAAATGGTATAGACACAGAAGTGTTTAAGCCCAGCGATGCTGAGAGCTTAAAAGCGAGACATGGGATAACGGCGCAGAAAATTATCGCTTATGTAACTGCCGATTTTGAAAATGAGCGCAAAGGCGGAAAGTATGTTTTAGAACTGGCTAAGAGGCTTCCTGATGTGCGCTTTTTTATAATCGGAAACAATGGTGCAATCCCGGACTTACCAAGCAATGTTACAGCAATTGGGCGTACGGAGAATCAGCAGGAGCTGGCTTCGTATTATTCTATGGCGGACATAAATTTAATAACCAGCAAGGCTGAGACTTTTTCAATGGTTTGTGCCGAGGGTTTGTGCTGCGGAACGCCTGCGGTGGGATTCATCGGTAGCGCAACAAGCTATACTGCGCCGGACGATTATGGGTGTTTTGTCCAATATGGCGACATTAACAAACTTGAGCAGGCGGTGACTTCAATAGTCAGTGGCGTCGTCAAGCTCAAGGGGAGCGGTGAATGCGCCGCTTTTGGAAGAATTATGTATGACAGCAGAGACATGGCGCAAGCCTATTATAAGTTATTCAAGGGATGAGGGGGCCCCCCTATGATTTCAATATTTACACCAACTTATAACAGGGCTTATGTACTCCCCAAGTTGTATGAGAGCCTTTGTAGCCAAACGGTAAACGATTTTGAGTGGATAGTGATTGACGATGGCTCGACAGACAATACAGAAGAGCTGGTCAAGGCTTGGGTTGAATCGGGTAATCACTTCGAAATAATCTACAAGAAAAAGGAAAACGGCGGGAAACAACGTGCGATTAACGATGCTGCGAAAATAGCGCGGTATGACTGGTTTCATATTGTAGACTCCGATGACTTTTTAATGGACAGTGCTGTTGAGCGCGTTATTTATTGGGTAAAAACGATAAAAAATGACCCCGCTTTTGGAGGTGTGATGGGGCTGATGGCTTATGCCAGCACCAATGAAATAGTAGGGGCATATCCAAAGGGTGAGCAATATGTGGATGCGACTTTTTTTGAAACAGAAAAATATTCGCTGCTGGGAGACAAATCTCCGGTAATCAAAACAGAACTTTACAGAAAATATCCGTATCCGGAGTACGAGGGTGAAACATTTATTACAGAAGCGATATTTTGCGACAAGTTAGGTGCAGAAGGATATAAGTTCAGATGGTTTAATGAAGTTATATGCAAGATTGAGTATCTTGAAGATGGCCTGACAAATAATATAAAGTCAGGAAGTAAGGTATGGATTGACAATTTTGAGGGTTTTACACATTTTGTTGACAATCGTTTGCAGCTTGGTTCGTGGAGCGGTCGCCAAGAAGCCACTGTGTGGTATTTTTTGATAGCCAAAGAGAAAGGGCTAGGATTCTTCGAAACTAAAAAGAAATTAAGGATATCCACGATAAAGATATTCATTGCGGCGGCATCAATCGCATTTTTACGCCCAGGAAAGATTATCAACCGCTTGAGACGGAAGAGGTAGAGATACTTGCAAAAAATGCCAAAAAGAATACATTACTGTTGGTTCGGGGGCAGCCCTTTGCCGCCGCTTGCAGAAAAATGTATAGAAAGCTGGAAAAGATATTGTCCCGACTACGAGATAAAAGAGTGGAATGAACGCAATTTTGATGTGAACTACAATGAATTCGTAAAACAAGCATACGAGGCGGAGAAGTGGGCTTTTGTGTCTGATGTGGCGAGGCTGTATGCGACTTACACCGAAGGCGGGATTTATATGGACACGGATTGTGAGCTGTTAAAACCTATTGACGAGTTTTTGGGATTAGATGCGTTTTCGGGCTTTGAATCGCCGAAGCTCGTGCCAACTGCCATAATGGGATCCCGAAAAGGGCATGAATTGTTCAAAGAACTGTTAGACGATTACGAAACAAGGCTTTTTAAATTAGACAATAGAGAATATGACATGACTCCGAATACTGTCACAATAACGAACCTGCTACTCGAGCGCGGACTTGTGCTAAACAACAAACTGCAAAATGTCGCCAATTTCACCATTTATCCAACAGAATACTTTTGCCCTCAAATGAGTGAGAGGGGGGCGTTTAAATTTGGAGAAAATACATATGCCACCCATCATTTTGCCAGTTCATGGATAGACAAAGAAGGGCGAAAAATTGGAATGAAATTGGAGAAAATTTTTGGCGCAAGAATCGGAAGGAAATTATATAACTTTTCCTACGTGTACAGAACATGCGGCGTTCGTGGAGTATGCAATAAAATAAGAGGGAAAGAGTAGGGAGTTAATGATTCCTAAAGTAATTCATTATTGCTGGTTCGGCAGGAGCCCTTTGCCGCCGCTTGCAGTGAGATGTATAGAGAGCTGGAAAAAATATTGCCCCGATTACGAGATAAGGCAGTGGAACGAGGAAAACTTTGACGTAAATTGCAGTACCTATACCAGGGAAGCATATGAGGCAGAAAAGTGGGCGTTTGTCAGCGATGTCGCGAGGCTGTGGGCCCTGGTGGAGCATGGCGGCGTATATATGGACACGGACTGTGAGCTGGTGAAGCCAATCGACGCTTTTTTATCTCATCAGGCTTTTAGCGGTTTTGAGAGCGCCGAGTATATTCCGACAGCTATCATGGCGTGTGAGAGGAATTTTGATTTATTTAGGGAATTTTTTGAGTATTATGATGGCAGGCGCTTCGTAAAAGATGATGGAAGCTTTGATATGACCGCAAACGTATCTGCAATGACTGAAATTATTAGTGATTATGGATTGATAAAAAACAATCAATTCCAAATAATAAAGGGTTTTGCATTATATCCAACCGAATATTTTTGCCCGCAGAGGAAAGAGCTTGGCGTGTTTGATTTCGGAAAAAATAATTACGCAATACATCATTTTGCCGGCTCTTGGGGGAGTGAGTATGAGAAGAAAAGAAATGCGAGAAGGTTTAGATTAGAGAGAGTTTTGGGCAAAAAACTTGGTCAGAAATTATATAACGCCTTGGAAGTATACCGTGCCGCCGGAATTTACGGAATGCTGCGCAAAATAAGGGGAAATGAGTGGAGAATTTGAGTATGGGAAAGTTTGCGGCGGATGTGAAAAGGTTCCTGGATAATCGTCGATTTTCAGGTGCGGTGGTTCAGCGAATCGCAGCCATAAATAGTGCAGAAGAACTTATTGAAAAGTCTTCTGGAGATGAATACCCTTGGCTCAAGTGGTTTGTCGATTCCCAAAAGGAGTATTTAAAGTTTCTTAAAAAAGCCCGCTTTATTCCTGGTCGGCTTTTGGAAAATGAAAGAAATGCTGTTAGCAAGGCACATGAGGAGGCAGTGAATAAAATTACTCAAAATGGCAAAGTTGAGCTAAAAAATGTTGTCTTGCCGCCACCGTTGCCGGAGAAAAATGCTGCTGCCATATATTTTAGTGTGATATTTGATAGTTTGCTTCCATACTTGCTGGAGGATGAAAATATCGATGAAGCGCTTTTTTACGCATTGATGGGCATATCGGAGGAGGGGCTGTACGAGTATGGTGCTGTGAAATTGGAAAAAGGCGACATAGTTATCGACGCAGGCTCAAATATCGGGGAGTTTGCGGCGCTGGCAGGGGCCCGAGGCTGCAAGGCGTACGCTTTTGAGCCAATGCCAAGCATTGTCGACAACTATCTTTCCAAAACCGCAGAAATGAATCCGGGCATAACCGTTTGCCAATACGCCCTTTCAGATAAAGCCGGGGAATTGGAATTTGATGAAGACTTAACAAATCTTGGCTCTTCATCTTCCGTAATGTTGCGAAAAAACTCCCCCAAAGTCGCCGTCCAGGCAATTGACCTCGATACGTTCGTGCATAAAAGCAGCCTGCCGCGTGTGGATTTCATCAAAGCCGACATCGAAGGCGCAGAGCGATATATGCTAAGGGGAGCGAAGCATGTGCTAAAAGAGTTCTCTCCGAAAATTGCAATTTGCACGTATCATCTGCCGGACGACCCGAAAGTGCTGCGCGAACTGATACTCGATGCAAATCCGAATTATGTCATTGAGGAGAGATGGATGAAAATGTATGCGCACGTGCCGTCAACGACCGTTGACTCTCGGTACTATATATGATACTGTGCAGATGTGAGGATGAAGAAATTGGCATCAGTTGAGAAAATCGTAGAAAAGATGAAAAATCAACCAAGAGGTATACGTTTGCCAGAAGCGGAGCGGGTACTTGCTGCTCACGGATACTATTTCAATAGGCAAAAAGGTTCGCATAGGCATTATATCGACAAGGACGGCGATGTAATAACGCTAAAAGAACCGTTAAGATATCATATATTAATGACATACTTGAAAGAATAGGAGAGAGATAGCGTGAAAACAAAAAACATGAATGTGCAAGCGTATTTTGACTTGCCATATAACATTGTTCTGCGCCACATAACTGATGATGGCGGCTCTTATTACTTTGCGAGGGTTCAAGAGCTTGATGGTTGCATGAGCGATGGAGAAACAATTGAAGAGGCTTATGCCAACATCAAAGAAGCTATGGAGGGCTGGATTGAAACAAAGCTTGACGCAGGTTTTGAAGTTCCTGTGCCCGTGAATGCAGAGGACTATAGCGGCAAATTTGTTGTCAGGATTCCAAAGTCGCTTCATGCACGGCTGGCTATAGATGCCGAAAGAGAAGGAGTTTCGCTAAATCAATATGCATTATACAAACTTGCACAGGGACAGAATAAATAATTCAGCTATAGCGTTTCCTGAAAAATCTGTATGAGGCGGTAAATTGATGGAACTGGATATATTGGGAATTCTTGGCAAGAAAACGCAGCATCGCAGGCTTTTTTTGATGCTTGCGGACTTTTTGCTGATATCGATGAGCTACCTTGGGTCTTGGGTCGTATTGATGCGCAGGATTGAGCTTGCGGATTATTTTTTGACCTTGTTGCTCAGCGGGGTCAGCTTTATTGTCGTATTCCTTGCGGTTTTCTTCTTCTTTGGCATGTACGGCAGCCTATGGCGTTACGCCGAGGCGTACGAATTTATTAAATGCCTGCTGGCGACATTGGCGGCAGCAGGGGTATTTGTTGCGCTGACTTGGCTCTGGTTACAGCCGCCCATCGTCTCTGCGAGGGTTCCCATCACGGTGTATTTCCTATCGTCGATGATGGCGGGGATAAGCACGCTTTTTTTGCGTATGGCCTACAGGGCCTACCGCACGACACGGATTGGGCGCAAAACGTCCGCCGATATGAAAAAAATCATGGTTGTGGGCGCAGGCGAGACTGGCAACGCTGTCTTGCTTGACCTCTACCGCGAGCCTAAGCGCCGCTTCGAGGTTATCTGCTTTGTGGACGACGATGTAAACAAGATCGGCAGGCGGGTACAACGCATCAAAGTTGAGGGGACGACGGAGGATATTCCCAAGCTGGTGGACAGGCATGGCATCGACGTGATAATATTTGCCATACCATCGGCGTCAAGCGTGAACAAGAGCAGGATTACCAATATTTGCGCAAAAACTAAATGCCAGATTAAAAAGGTCCCGGATTTGTATTCGCTGGTGACGGACGCCACCTCAATTGTGGCGCAGATGACCGACGTGAGCATCGACGATTTGCTGGGGCGGGACACTGTGGATGTCGGCGCGCATAAGTCGGATTATCTAAAAGACAAGGTAGTCCTGATAACGGGCGCAGGCGGATCTATTGGCTCAGAGCTTTGCAGACAGGTCATGCTGCAGCAGCCAAAGTGCTTGGTCATGGTTGATATCAGCGAGAACAATCTTTATGAAATCCAGCAGGAGTTGCACAGCGGGCTCGGAAGGCACAGGGGCACTGCACTTATTGCCGAAGTCGCCTCAGTCCGGGACGAGAGCAAAATGGATTTGATTTTCGAACGGCATGCTCCTGCGGTGGTGTACCATGCTGCTGCGCATAAGCATGTGCCGCTGATGGAGTCCGCTCCCGAAGAGGCGGTAAAAAACAATGTTTTCGGCACATTGAATGTCGCCCGGTGCGCCGACAGGCACCAGGTTGGGCGGTTTGTTATGATTTCTACAGACAAGGCGGTCAACCCCATCAATGTGATGGGGGCTACCAAGCGAATCTGCGAGATGATTATTCAGTCAATGGCGAAGATGAGCCATACCGAGTTTGTGGCTGTGCGCTTTGGGAATGTCCTTGGTTCAAATGGCTCGGTAATCCCACTGTTCAAGAGCCAAATCATAGCCGGGGGGCCGGTGACAGTGACGCATCCGGACATTATCCGATATTTTATGACAATATCCGAGGCTGTAAGCCTTGTGCTGGTCGCAGGGGAGATGGCAAAGGGCGGCGAGATTTTCGTGCTTGACATGGGCGAGCCGGTAAAAATCCTCGAACTTGCGGAGTCGCTAATCCGCCTGTCGGGCTATGAGCCGTACAGGGACATAGGCATTAAGTTCGTCGGACTGCGCCCGGGCGAAAAGCTGTTTGAGGAGCTTCTGATGGATGAGGAGGGGCTGAACAAAACTGAAAACCAAAAAGTTTTCATAGGCTCACCGATTGAAATTGCGCCGGAGCAGCTGTTCAAGGAGCTGCACTCCCTGAGGCAGCTTGCGGAAAACAACGATTCAGAGGAAATACTAAAAACCCTGCACAAGCTGGTGCCGGAATATGGGGAGATGGAGAATGTGTCGGTTTTGGAGAAAATTAGAGGAATTAAGAATTAATGTTCAGGGTTTCTCAATGCCGGGGACTATGCAAGAACCCGAAATTAAAACATCCGGCTGACGCTCTGCCAGCCGGATGTTAGTTTATTAGCGCACTATGACATAGCGGTTATGAACCTGTGCAGCATAGTTGCGGTCTGCGCTCTTGTTGCGTTTTCCAGTGGAGCGAACCTTCTGTTGCCCGCCGCATCTGTTATACCCGCTATTATGCCGGTTTCCACAGCCTGGCGCACAGCCGACCTTGCGTAACCCGCTATGGTATGCTCATCGGCGAAAGGCTGATAGACGTTGACGACAGGCAAGTTGGCGCCGGCGAAGTTCAGATAGCGCATGAGAATCACAGCCATGTCCTGGCGGGTGATGCTGGCATTAGGGTTGAACCTGCCGTCCCCTAGGCCTGCGACTATGTCGTTCTCAGCTGCCCAAAGCACTGCCTGCGTGAAGAACTGCCCGGCAGGCACATCAGTAAAGGGATTGCCCGTGCCGGTGGGCGCAGGGAGGCCTTCGCGGCGGTGCAGAATCGTTACCAGCATACCGCGGCTGAGGTTCATATTCGGGCTGAAAACCATAGGATTTGTGTCGGTAGCGCCCATGAGGTTGTTCCCGAAGGCGAACATGACGCTGCTAAAGAACCAGTGATCTGAACGCACGTCCGCAAATGGGTTTGTGACCGGCGGCGGCGGTGGAGGAGGCGGTGGTGGTGGCGGCGGCGGAGGAGGCGCTGCTTGTGTTGTTCCGACTACAAACAGAGATGGGGCAGTTGTCGGAGCAAAAGCAACGGTGCGGGCAGCGGCGCTGTAAGTGCTGTCAATAGTCTCGAGCGTGCCATCTGTAAGCAGGCGGCGAACGACAGCCGGAAGGGCGCCGGTATACGGCACTGTGATTGTCGCTTGACCATAAAAGGTTGTGATTGTATTTGCGCCGGTGGCGAGCGTGAAATTGTATACGGTGTCGGCTGTGGCCAGCGCTTGCTGCTGCACTGTAGACAGAGAAGCGCGTCCCATAACATGCATCCCTATGGAAACAGTTGCACCGGCTGTTGCTTGGGTCACCAGTGAGGCAACGGCGACATGGTTGAAAGTGACGATGCCTTGGTCTAGTCTGAACTCAAGGCCTAGGCTTGCGTTTGCAAACTGCTCCAATGCGGTCCTTGTAAGTATCACATTTGTCACATTGCTTAGGCGAGTGAGGTCAAAATTAACTACTCCGCCCGTTGTGGCGTTGCGTATTTCAGTGATTTTTTCAGTGGGCAGCTCAAGGGTGACATTACCTGCCGTTTGAGTATGAAGAACTGCTACATTCCCTTGATTGCCGGAAACTACGCCATCGCCGGGTTCAAAAACTGCCCTGATTGAAACATTTGTCACATTTGTCACAGGCATTTGGAATATGGTGTTTGCAGCATTAGGATTGACTATTGTGACATTGCCGGAGACGACCTCCCAACGAACGAACCGATTGCTCCCCGTTGGGTTGGCTCGAAGCTCCACCCAAGCGCCCGGCACAACTACTGAGGTGGGAGTTGAGACCGTGCCCCACGCAGTTTCATTGCTGGTTAGGGTAACTTGATAGCCCGTGTCAAAGACAGCCCTTACTGACACAGGGGTAGAAGGCATTGTAAACCACACTGTATTTGCCGCTATATTCACTGTTCCGGGTATACTCGAGTTAAGCTCAACGTTGCCCGACAAAATTTCCCAGCGGATGAAGTTGGCTCCGGGGGTCGGGGTCGCAGTCAAGGTTACAAACGTGCCCGGCAGCGCAGACGTGGGGGTAGCGGACACAGTCCCTGCGCCGACTGCGCTGACTGAAACTGGAAATGTCTGGGTCGCCGGAGAAAATATTATGGGATTACTAAAAGAGGACCTCGTGAAGTCGAGCGTATTGACTGCCCTGATGGTAATTGTATGCCAGTGTCCTACTGCCGGTGCAGGCAGGTTAAGCCTAGCCAAATCGAAAGATTGGGATGTGCTTGGCTCCCAAGCCCTGAATTCGTTGTTAACGTAAATCCTATAGGCGCTTCCCACCGGAAGCGGAAAGAGCGGTTGCCAGCTAAGCATAGTGCCTGCTATGGGGTTTAGCTGTATCGGGATGGCCATGGTTTCCCGGGGCTCCACCGGAAAGCTGACCTCCCCTTGTATCGGTTGGTTGGTGGTGTTGTCGATGGCAACAGCAAACACATTCAAAAGAGTCGATTGTGTCATGGTTTGATGCAATGAGTTGGAAGTAAGCTCCGTTAGGGGTATTACGAAGAGGCCCATGGGACCCACTGTTCGCCCCTGAGAAGACCACAGCGTCGTGAAGCCATAGGGCTGGCCGATTATGTCGCTTCGGATTTCGTATCTGACGTTTTGGTCGAACAGGGTTGGGTTGGGGGTCAAAGTAAAAAACCCATTATCGAACGCTAGGGTGGTTGCAGCGCTCGCTTCCGCTTGGGGTAAGGGCGCAAAAGCGAAAAGCGAGAACATCATGACAAGGCACAGCAGAAATGCAGGTACCCTTTTGCTAAGATTTCCTTTTGTCATATTAATTATTTCCTCCTAAAATATAGCTTTTGGAATCCACGTATTCCAAGCCGAGTCTGTTACACCTGTCCAGTATTCCCTTGACAGTCTAATATGTCCAGCTGCTCTTGTCAACTAAATGTAGTGAAAAAAATGTACAAACGTCATATAAAATGTGCTATTATGTCTTTGTCATTGTGCCTGAGAAGCCAATTTTCGGCAGCGTCAGGCAGGAGGGGGGGCATCAGAGATGATTCACACAATCCAAAATGAGCTTTTGAAAGTTTCGGCGAGCGACTTTGGGGCAGAGCTGAATTCAATTGTTTCTGGCGGAATGGAATATCTATGGCAGGGAGATGCTGGCCATTGGCAGGGGCGAGCGCCAATCCTATTCCCGATTGTCGGCAAATTAAAAGGCGGCGCCATGCTGTATGATGGGAACAAGTATATTATGAAAAACCACGGCATCTGCAGGGATGCTACATTTGTCTTGGCGGACAAAGCCGACGACTCGCTCACCTTCTCGCTGCGCAGCAGCGAGGAAACAAAGAAGGTCTATCCGTTTGATTTTGAGTTGCTGGTCACATACAAGCTGGAAGGGCAGGCGCTGTCGACCACTCTCCGGGTGACAAACAGGTATGCAATGGATATATTTTTCTCCATAGGCGGGCATCCGGCGTTTAATTGCCCGCTGACCCCGGGAGAAGCCTTTGAGGACTACGAAATCGTGCTCAACGAAAAAGAGATTCAAGGCAACCGCCTGCTCAATCAAGATGGGCTTATTTCAAACAAAACTGCGCCCTTTTTCAATGATTCCAGCATAATACCAATGGATTACGGCCATTTCCACAGGCATGGGACGTTGGTGTTTAAAAACTTAAATTCAACCGAGGCGACATTGCGCTCAAAGAGGTCAGGAATAGGTGTGACCTTAGGCTTTGAAGGATTCCAATACTTCGCTGTCTGGACAAAGCAAAATGCGCCATTTATATGCCTGGAGCCATGGCAGGGCATTTGCGATTCGTCTTTCTACAATGGAAATTTCAGAGGGAAAACAGGAACGGTGCAGCTGCAGCCAAATGCGGCCTACGAATGCAAGTTTACGATTACGCCGAAGCAACATTAAACGATGATATTCAGCTTCCTTGCCTCGTGCGTCAGCTCGTCTCTGAAGTTTGGGTGCGCTATCGCTATCAACGCTTTTGCGCGCTGATATACCGACTTGCCTCTCAGTTTCGCTATGCCGTATTCGGTTACTACGTGATCTACGTCGTTTTTGCTGGTGGTTACGAAAGCCCCTGACTTCAAAACCGGGGAGATTCTGCTGATTTTTCCGCCGCTTGCAGTGGACGTGAAGGCTATGAAGCTCTTGCCGCCGCTTGACTGCACTGCGCCCCTGACGAAATCAACTTGGCCGCCCGTGCCTGAGATATGGCGAGAGCCGATGGATTCGGCACAGACTTGCCCCATGAAATCCACCTCTACGGCGGCGTTTATAGACATCATGCTCTGGTTTCTGGCGATAACTGCCGGGTCATTTACATAATCAACCGGGTGCATCTCTATGCTGGGGTTGTCGTCGACGAAGTCATAGAGTTTCTTTGAGCCAAAGACGAAGGTAGCGACCGAACGCCCATCGTGGATGGACTTGCGGCTATTGTCGGCAGCGCCGCACTCTAGCAGATTCATCATGGTGTCGGTGAATAGCTCGGTGTGGATGCCAAGGTTGCGTTTTTCCTTTAAAAGCCTGCCCACAGCGCCCGGGATATTACCTATCCCAAGCTGAATCGTCGACCCATTCGGTATCTCGTCGGCAATAATCCTGCCAATGGCCGTGCCGATTTCGTCCTCCTTGTCGGGCGCACTTGTGGCGAGGGGTATGTGGTTTTCACATAGGGCCGTGACCTGCGAGATGTGGATGAAGGATGTGTATGCCGAGCGGGGCATGTTTTCATTGACCTCAAGGAAAATATGTTTTGCCTTGCGTGACAATGCGAAGCTGCATGCGGCGTTGCAAGTACTGAAATAGCCATGTTTGTCCATGGGAGACGCAACTGCGCAGTATGCATCTATATCAACGAAGTCCCGAAAGAGCGAGGGTGCGTCGCGAAAATAATTTGGCATGACGTCGGCGTGGCCACTATTGATGGCTTTGCGCCCTTCGACCCCAGTAAACCATGAGATGCCCCTTATTTTTCCGCTCAAATCATTTTCAAAGCAGGGCATGGTGCTGACGTCAAGGAAGTTTTGCATAGTTACATTTGAAATCTCGCCGTTTCGCGCGCGTGCGCCAATAGCGTCGTACATCGCAAATGGAATCGATATGCCTATGTCCGAGCAGAAATTCCAGCCGGACTCTGCCAGGCTTGCAAGCTGCCCAATGGTCATGAGTTTTTTTTGATATAGTTCGTTGAATCTGTTCATAAATGATGACCCTCCGGTGGCGTTTTTGTAGGAATTAACTAATCTTTTATCATAATATCATCGTTATGCGCATGGGTCAAGAGATTCGGCGGGCGAAAAAACTTGACAAATGAATATGTTCTTAGGTACAGTTCTTATTTGTTACAACATAAAAAGGAGTGGAGCATGATGCCAGATGGTAGATTTGGAATCCATGGGGGCAAGTATATCCCTGAAACGCTTATGCGGGCGACGTTAGAGCTGGAAAAGGCATATAAGCGATGGCATCGGGACGCCGAGTTCATAGCAGAGCTGGACAGTTTGCTAAATCAGTACGCAGGCAGGCCCTCGCGTATGTATTTTGCGGAAAGAATGACTGCCGACTTAGGTGGGGCCAGGGTTTACCTCAAGCGCGAGGACTTAAACCATACCGGATCCCACAAGATAAACAATGTGCTCGGGCAGGTGTTATTGGCGAAAAAGATGGGAAAGTCCCGCATAATCGCCGAGACCGGGGCGGGACAGCATGGGGTTGCCACAGCGACAGCCGCAGCCCTGATGGGTATGGAGTGCGAGGTGTTCATGGGCAAGGAGGACACCGAGCGGCAAGCGCTAAATGTCTATCGCATGGAGCTTCTTGGCACAAAAGTTCACGCTGTTGCATCGGGGACCGCAACGCTAAAAGACGCTGTCAGCGCAACGCTCCGGGAGTGGGCGGCGAGGTCGGAGGACACACATTACTGTTTAGGCTCTGTTATGGGGCCGCACCCGTTTCCCACTATCGTGCGAGACTTTCAGGCAGTCATTGGTAGAGAAATAAAAAAACAGATGGCGGATGAACTTGGCAGGCTGCCCGACGCAGTGGTCGCCTGTGTTGGTGGGGGCAGCAATGCGATTGGGACATTTTATGACTTTATCGGGGACGAAAATGTGGAGCTTATTGGATGTGAGGCGGCTGGGCTTGGGGTAGATACGCCAGAAAATGCGGCGACCATCGCAACAGGCACAGTCGGCGTATTCCACGGTATGAAGTCATATTTCTGCCAAGACGAATTTGGGCAGATTGCCCCAGTGCACTCCATATCGGCAGGGCTGGACTATCCCGGCATAGGACCCGAGCATGCGAGCCTGCATGATATCGGCAGGGCTCGCTATGTTGCGGTAACTGACGATGAAGCGGTAGGCGCTTTTGAGTATTTGGCTAGAACCGAGGGGATTATCCCCGCAATAGAAAGCGCGCATGCTTTGGCATATGTAAGGCAGTATGCAAAAGCGCTGGGCGCGGGCAAGGCGATAGTCGTCACGCTTTCCGGGCGGGGCGACAAGGATGTGGCGGCAATCGCCAGATACAAGGGGGTGGATGTAAGTGAGTAAAATTGCACAGGCGTTTTCCGATGGAAAGGCCTTTATACCATTTGTTACCGGAGGGGATCCGGACATTGAAACAACGGTAAACTTGCTCTTTGCGCTGCAAGATGCGGGTGCGAATGCCATCGAAATCGGGATTCCCTTTTCTGACCCTGTGGCTGAGGGGCCGGTAATTGAGGCTGCAAGCGGGAGGGCGCTGTCGAATGGCTGTACCGTGGACAAGCTATTTGACATGGTGGGGCGCATTCGCGAAGAGATTATGGTTCCGATTTTATTCATGACTTATTACAACCCTATCTTTTCGTATGGAACAGACAGGTTCCTGGCAAGGTGCGCACAAGCGGGGCTTGACGGGCTGATAGTGCCGGATTTGCCTTATGAAGAGCGTGAAGAGCTATACCAGCCGTGCCGCTCGCATGATTTGGAGCTAATCTCGTTAATAGCGCCCACTACGGGAGAGCGAATTGATGAAATAGCAAGAAATTCCAGTGGTTTCCTGTATTGCGTATCCTCACTCGGAGTGACTGGGATGCGCAGCGTGATTGATGATAGCGCAAAAAAAATGATTGCCCAGGTAAGGGCGGTCAGCGACATTCCCTGTGCAGTAGGCTTTGGCATTTCAACGCCGCAGCAGGCGAAAGAAATGGTTAAGTTCGCAGACGGAGTAATTGTGGGCAGCGCCATAGTGAAAATAGTGGCAGAGCACGGCAAAGGTTGCGTAAAGCCTGTATTCCAGCTTGCAAGGAGCATAAAGGAAGTTCTGTAGCCTGCCGGGGGGACTCTTGCGTGCCGGGAGCCGCTCACAATGATGGCGTTTTTTTTGCAGGGAAGCCGACCCCTAAGCCGCTGTCTGGCACTGGGGTCATCTGTATGTTGGCGGAAAACTGCCAATATGCGCACTCGCCTATTGTTGCGCATTTTGCGCATGTTTGCGGGTTGTCGATGGGCGTGAATGCGTATATGTTGCCTTTTGCGTAAATCTGAAAATTGTCGTTTGGGTCAAAAGGCACTGCGGGGACGGTGTCTATAGGGAAGTCAAGCTGTACTTTTTTGCCGGAAAGCTCACCCTCGAAAAGCCAGCCGTCCTTGTCGAGGGTGATTTTGCCTTGCCCGCAAGGCTCAATCCCCTTGCCAGGACTCAGGTGCATGCTCACGGCGACGTCTATTTCAATGAATTTCGCATCGTCCTTGAGTCGCCGCTTTTCGTACAGGGCTTGCTTTTTGTGCCAAGTGTGCACAGTCTCAGGTGCAACGCTGCCTGCTGCCGGAGTGAGCCTGGAGTGGCGGTCCATCGTTGCTGAATTGCCGCAGGCCGTGCACCGAATGGTGTTGCCTTTTGTTTCGAGAGCAAATTCCTGCTCGCATTTAGGGCAATAATAAAGTATGTTTTCGAGTCCTTCAAGAAGATTTTTTTCTCTGAGCACACGTAACGGCATGGGGGCAGAAGCTGTATCGGCGCCGCTTAGCCTGCTGTCAATGCGGAAGTTAATTTCATCGACGGACAGCGACTGGGTATCTTCCTTAGTAAGCAGGGTGGTCAGGGTCGCCTTCTGCCGCCCCCATTTAATGCCTTTGCGCCAAAAGGGCATAGAGGCATAAGCGCCTTCGATATGGCAGGCCACGACCGGGACGCCCAGTTTTTTTATCAGCTTTCCGGTGGCCTTGTGCATGCCCATGTAGCCGCCGCCGGTTGTACAGCGCCCTTCAGGGAACAGGAGCAGTTTGCCGCCCCGGTTGGTGACGGACATTATGTTCATTATTGATTTTGGGTCTGGGGCGAACAGCGTTTTTGGAATACAGCCTACAAATGGCAGGAATCTGTCGAGCGGTTTGTAGAAGAAATATTTCTGTGCAACGACGGCGTTGAGGCGGTGGGGGTACAAAGCCAGCATAACAGTGACGAAATCCATAAAAGATGCATGGTTGCAGAGCACGACAAACGGACCGGAGGGAGCAAGGTAGCCACTCCGGTCGACCTTTAAGCGAAACATGACTTTTATGACTGGCGTCAGCAGTATAAAAAATGCGAAATATATTATGCCGTTTGGTTTTTTAATCTTTGCCTTGGTGTTTTTTGTCATAACAATGCCAATTCCTACAGCGACTCTAGTGCCGCAGCCTTTTGTTTTTCGCTGCCTTCAAGTGCCTCCAGCACATTTGCGTGCCTTTCTTTGTTCAGGCGGTAGCGGGAGCTGAAGAATATTCCTATGGACATGAACACCAGTGGCGCCAGTGCCATGATTGCAACTATTGCGGTTTGCGCTGAAGCCGCCTGAGCCACGACTCGCTCTGCGCCTTCTGTGATATCCTGCTCGACAAAACCAGCAAGTCCGATGCCTGCCATAACCAGGGCGACGCCCACGGCCTGACCAATCTGGACTACGAAATTCGCAGCGCCGGCAAAGCTTCCGGCGTTGCGCGCACCGAATTGAAGGTCGCCGACATCGACAACGTCTCCAAACATGGCGTGGGGTATCAGCCCGGGCCCGCTAATGCCAAATCCAATCAGCGCCGCAAGCAGGTATAGCGGAATCGCATTGGAGTCTGCCGGCAATGCAAAGAGCAGCAATGCGCCGACAATCCATATTGCTGCGCCGATTGTATATGCTGTGGCTTTGCTGGTTTTTTTAATCAGTTTCAAATAGAAGGGGAGTGCGACAATCTGGACGCCAAACATGATTGCCGCACCAAAAAGCCCAATCATGTGCGGCTCGCCCTGTGCGGTCATTTCCCGAGCGAAGTAGAAGTCGATGTAGAAAAAAAATAGGGCGCTCATAACGGCCATCGTGACCTGGCAGGTGAGGAACATCCACAAGTATTGGCGGAAGGTCTTTACTTTAAAGGGTAGTAGGAAATCCTTGAGCCTGATGCGTTTTGCAATTTTCGGCGCAGGGATGCCCTCTTTGGCAAACAAACCTGTGGTTCCGACGCATATCATAAAAATTGTTCCAAATATCAGGCTCATTGCAATGAAACCCCGGTTGCCCTCAAAGGCGTCAACTATCATGCCCGGCAGAGCTACGCAGACTATTGAGGCAAAAATCGAAATACCCATGCGGAGCGAGGTCATGCGGGCACGTTCGGTATAGTCCTCAGTCATTTCGCTGGCCAGCGAGTTGTATGGAATCATGGTTGCGCTGTGTACTGCACAAAATAGTATGTATGAGAGAAGCACTGACCAGAAGCGTATGGCCAGACTGGGGTTGTTGTATGGGTAGAACATGAGAAATAGCGATAGCACAATGAGCGGCGCTGAAACTAGCAGGGTGCTTCTTCTTGTGCCGAAGCGCACGCGCAGCTTGTCTGACAACAGGCCTACTGCAGGGTCTATCACGGCGTCGAAGATGCGGGCGATGAATATGACGAGGCCTGCGAGGTGCGCAGGCAGCCCAACGGCCAGCGCCAAGAATCCTGGGTATAGGAAGTTAATGATGTTAAAAGCGCCGCCTCCGAAGAAGTCACCAATTGCAAATGCCAGCATTCTGCCGAAAGATAAAGATAATGTTTTATCCAATGCAAAAGCCTCCCTAAATCAACCCATGGTTTGCTGCTTGCACAGTGCGGCGTATATGCCGTCTATTGCGAGCAGCTGGTCGTGCGAGCCGCATTCGGCGATTTTGCCATCCTGAAGGGCTATAATCAAATCTGCCTTGCGGATTGTTGACAGTCTGTGCGCTATGACAATCAGCGTCCTCTGCCCGATGAGCCTGTCTATGGCGTTTTGAATCTCTCGCTCTGTTTCTGTATCTACTGCGCTAGTTGCCTCGTCAAGCACCAGCAATGGGCTGTTGCGAAGCACTGAGCGCGCTATCGCCAGGCGCTGCTTCTGTCCGCCTGACAGCCTTACCCCGCGTTCTCCGATGAGCGTGTCGTACTTATCCGGAAGCGATTCGATAAATTCGTCGATACAGGCGACCTTGGCGGCGTTTTGAATCTCCTCGGGCGATGCGCCTGCACAGCCATAGGCTATGTTTTCGGAAATCGAACCTCCCCAGAGGAAGACGTCCTGCAAGACGAGGCTGAGCTGGTCGCGCAGGCTCTCCAGTGTCATTTCCTTGAGGTCTATGCCGTCCATTGAAATGCTGCCGGAGGTTGGGTCGTAAAAGCGCGCTATGAGGCCGGAAATCGTGCTTTTGCCGACGCCTGTGGGGCCGACAAGAGCTATCATCTGCCCGGCCTTCGCCTCGAAGCTGATGTTCTCAAGCACCGTAGCATCGTCATTGTACGAAAAGGTAACGCCATTAAACGACAGCTGGCCGCTGAGCCTGCCGACTTTCTTAGCATGTGGAGTGTCTTTTATGTCGGGCTCCGTGTCAAGGATTTCGAAGACCCGCTCCGTGCCTGCAAGACCGCGCTGGATGTCCTCCATCAGGCGCGTTATCGTCGCCACCGGTGCGAAGAAGAGGTTGAGGTAGAGCAGGAACGCAACTAGGTCGGAGATGGGAAACCCTGTCCGCACTGCAATTATCGGGCCTGCAATGAGCACGATGATGGTGCCGAGGGTCGTGACGAAGCCGACTGAGGGCATCAGTATGCCGGCGTAGAACAGAGCCTTGATTAGGGCTGTTGCGTGCTGCGTCGATTTTTCACGCACTTTTTTTGATTCCTGCTCTTGCTTGTTAAACACTTGTATTTCTTTAATTCCGGAGAAATTGTCTTGGAGCACGGCATTTAATTCGGCGATTTTTTTCTGGCCTGTAGAGAAAAAGCTGCCCATCAGGCGGGGGATTGCAGAGAGCAGTGCGATAAATGGAATCGGGGCGCACACCATCAGCGCAAGCCATGGGTTGATGGTCAACAGGATGACGAATACGCCCACGAGGGTGACTATGTTTGTGATGACTTCGGGCAGGGCGTGGGCGATTAAGTTCTCGAATGCCTCAGTGTCGTTGACGACGCGCGACATGAGCTGGCCCGTCTGCTTGTCGTGGTAGTAGCTCATAGAGAGCTTTTGCAGATGGTCGTAAATGATGCAGCGCAGACGATTGACCATTTTCCACGATGCGACATGCGAGAGGTAGCTATTGAGGAACTGGCAGACGCCGCGCACGGCGAAGAAGCCGAGGAGCACCAGGGAAAGCGTTATGATGCTGTCAATTTGGTATTCTAGGTTTCCACCTTCCATGATTGCTATGATGCGCCTCGTTATCTCCGGCGCAAGGAGGTTGACGCCTGAAATTACAAAAAGCGCAATGGTTGCGAAGACAAGGTGCTTCGCCCAAGGCCCGGCAAATCGAAACAGCCTAAAAATTTTCTTCATATGTTCACTCCATGTCAGTATATCAGAATTGCGGAGATCTCCCACCGATTCACAACCAAGATTATATCAAACTATTGCATGAATTGCTATTAAAATATTACAGCCCCTCCGCAAGCGGAGGGGCTTGTTTTTTGCGAATGTGCCGAATCAGGTGATGGTTAGCCAATAGGAGTTACAAACCCCATGTCCACCCACCATTGCCATCTGCTGTCTTCAAACCCATCAGGCATCCACCAATTAGGATTGTCCGGAGAAAAAGGCCACACACTGTATTCAAGGGCGGGGTGCCTCCATGCTTTGTGGTACGGACACCAAGTATGATCTCCGACTTCCCATACCCTGACTACTTCATAGTTGACCCAACTCTCTACTGTTGCGCCCTCTTCAATGCGGATTACAGCAGCAGTATCGCCGGTTGTGCCGACTAGGGTTTGATAGTCGGGGCCGACTACGGCAAGCAGGTTTTCTCCGTCGCTGAGGAATATGACCTCCACGCCGCTTGCTATTGTCACTGTCACGCCTGCTTCAACGCGCACGGGTTCGTGGAACCAAGCGTCGTCGCCATAGCCCAGAATCCTATTGCCGTGAATCCAGAAAGCGAAGTCCGTTGTTGTGAATGCAAAATCTTCGCTGAAAGATATGCGCGTCCAATTGTAGTATGGGGACGAGAGGCGCTGCCCACCGCCATAGATGTGCACAGCGTAAAGGTCGGGGAAGAAATCCTCGAGGAAGCCAATGTCGTCAAGCGTGTTCAGATTGACCCAGACATTCTCCTGTCCGGTTTCCATATTAATCAGCCTGGGTCTGCCCCATCCGCCGTCTTCCCAGTCAAGTACACGCACGGCGTTATTTATATGGAATCCAACGAAGCGGTTGGCGGCCGGGCCGTAGAACCTCTCGCCGTTTAGAACCAGCACGCTGCCGTCGTTAGCTATGGTAATCCTATCGCCTACTAACGTTCCGTTTACAGTCAGCTGGCTGCGCGGCCATGCCCACATTCCAAGCTCTTCCACTGACACAGTAACATTTTCGTCTATTATGACATGCGCAAGGCCTATGTTGAGGCGATGCACATCAATGTTGCTGGTGATGTGGAACGTCTGGATTGCAACGCCAACAGTGTAGTTGAACTCGCCGGAGCTGGTCAATACCATGTTCCAAACAGTCCCGATTTCCATGGCCTCGCGAAGTTCATATTCATCGGTAACAAAGACCATTGAAGGCCACCAGCCCGTATAGGGCACGCCGTGGAGCTCAGAAGTGAGCCATTCCATGCCGCCAACGTGGTAGCCTACGTCCAGCCCGAAGAAGTTGTAAAAATTGTACCCCAAAAATCCTGCGCCCTGCACGCGGTCAGGCGAAACCACCGACAGCCATGCATATTCGCTACCGCTGAGAATTGTCCCATTGACAGTGAGGGACCAAACCCGCAAGCCGGCATTGTTGAGCACGAGCACAACTCCGGAAGGAATCACAAGTTCGAATTGTTCAGCCGTGATATCCGAATTTATGTGAATTACCGAATAGCCGCTGTCTATAAGATCTTGCAAGCTGACGATGCATGTCGCAACTGCCATGCCTGGGCCTGCTCCCGGCTGTTGTGCCCAACCGTATCCCCAGTAAGGGGGGTGGTGAACGGCTTGGCCTTGCATGCCGTTTGTTACCTGCGGCTCTTCGCCGTTCTCGTCAGCAGGGGCATCTTGCGGTTCGAGGGGGTCAACCATGCCGCCTTCGCCCTCTACCGGATGTCTGCCAAGGTTGGTAATTTGCGTTCCGGATGTCAGGACTTGGACGCCTTGGCCGCCATAGACGACGACAGCGTCGACCTGGCCGCGCCCATGAACGAGCACGTCGTCTCCGTCAATGGTTATTCTGTATGAGGTTGCGCCTTCGCTGATATAAATCATGACTCTCTCGCCAACAACCACGATGTTTGTCACGACAGTGCCCTCAGCAAGTTCGAGCCTTACATTGGCCGCCACTCTGATTTCAACGTCCACATTGCCGGAAATCCTTGCATGGCTGCCTTCGGCAATCTGGACGCCGCCCGTTATTGTCGAATCTTCGGAGAGGCTGATGTTCACAGGTGCGCCGCCTCGTTTGTTAGCTACGAGAACAGATATTTGCGAGCCTCCGGTTATGTGGATGCTGCTGTCTCCGCCGCCAAATAGGACAAGCCTGCCGCTGACGGTCACGTTGTCGAGCGTGACTTCGCCGTCGCCGACGCCATGAGCTACTATGAGGTCGCCGCTAACGACTGTGTTCTCGATTGTCACGCCGGCAGTCCTGACGATGAGGTCTCTTGCGAATACTTCTCCGCTGACCGACTCATCGACGATTGCGCTGGTCATGTTGTCAAGCACCATCATTGCCGCCGCACGCGTAAAGCTGCCTTGCGGGTCGAACTGGTTGTTGTAGCCAGCTATGAGGCCGAGCCTTTGGAATGCGTTGACGTAGGGCCTGTACGATGCGCCGATAAGGACGTCGTCGGCGAAAACCGTGTTGCCGGCTACAGGCTCTATGGCGTATGCAATGACTATAAGCCTTACAGCCTGTTCGCGCGTCAGGGTGACTCCAGCGTCGATTGTGGCTGCTTGCGTAATTACGCCTGCCGCAATTGCTTTTTCGACATATTCGGCTGCCCATGCGGGGGAGACAGTTGCTGCCTCACGCTCTGTGTAGCCGAATGTCCGGGATAAGATGGCCGCCAGCTCCCCGAGAGTAAGCCCGCGAGATGGGGAGAACGTGCCGTCGTCATTGCCCGCAAGCACGCCGGCGCCTGACCATCGCGAGATTACGTCATGCGCCCAATGCTCGTCCGGAACGTCGGCAAAGCTTGGGTTCGCCGCAAGTGCCACTGTGGGGATAAGCGTAAATACAATGAGCATTGCAAGCGAGATTGAGAGAATGCGTTTTTTCATTATGTGACCTCCATACAAATATTTATGTCTTACGCTGACGGCGATTTTAGCATAATTTTGGGAAGCCGTCAATTATTTTTCAACCCTATAATTATAGTTTTTTATGAGAGGCCTTCGAAAAATTATTGCATCGCTGCGAAAAATATGCTACATTGGTGTAGGTTTCCGCAAGTCTGCCGACAAGCAGGGAAGGCAGCATTTTAAATAGCATTGAACCTTGTGCCGATTCTGTTGCCGCTTAGTGCGCGACAGGGAATTTTTGTTTTGAGGTGGTGAGAACATGGACGCTGGCAGTAGTCGAATACGCAGCTCGGATGATGGCTCAATAGGAGTGTGGCGGCGCTGTGTCCATGCGCCTGCCAAGCAGGGGATGCCCGCTGATTAGCGGGCTTGCACTCTGATTTACGAAGCCATCGTTTAGAATTTCTGGACGATGGTTTTTTGCCGCCTATCATAAAGATGAGCTGTACATCCAAAAAAAATAATCATTACACTGGAGGTACATGCAATGAAAGAAAAGGTTTTGAACTACATCAATGCAAAGGACATGGCAAATCTAAAGGCACTGCTTGCAAATGCGGAAATAATAGAGGTTTTGCAGATATTTTCAGATTTGCCCAAAGACGAGCAAGTGATAGTTTTCAGGCTGCTTGCAAAAGATGCCGCTTTGGCGGTGTTTGAGCAATTGGATTCCAGCTTGCAGCAAATATTGCTGCGCTCCTTTACAGATGATAGGGCGATAGAGTTTGTAAATGAAATGGCTCCGGATGACCGCATGAGGCTGTTAGATGAGCTGCCCGCAGGCGTTGCGGCAAAACTGCTTGAGTCCCTATCTCAAGAGGAGCGGGAGTCGACAAATGTTTTGATGGGCTATGAGCCGAAAACCGCAGGGCGGATAATGACCACCGAATATATCTCCCTAGAAAAAGATACGACAGCGGAGCAGGCCCTAAAAAAGGTGCGGCGTCAGGCCAGGGACAAGGAAACTATTTATACGCTGTTTGTGACAGATAATGCTAGAAAGCTTGAGGGGGTGCTTAGCCTAAAAGAATTGCTTGTGGCTAACGGTGATTCTCAAATAGAGGATATTATGTCTAAAAAAGCAATAAGCGTATCTACAGGAACAGATAGGGAAGAAGTTGCTAAAATTTTGCAAGAGTTTGACCTTCTGGCGGTGCCTGTTGTTGACAATGAAGGCCGGTTAGTGGGCATAGTGACCATAGACGATGCTGTGGACATATTGGAAGAAGAAGCAACAGAGGACATTTTTTACCAGGCGGGTATTGTCGGCGACACCAGCCGTGAAGCCGACCGTAGCGAAGTGTTGATACACGGGAGTATGTGGAGGATATGGCGGGTGCGGTTGCCGTTCCTGCTAATAACTCTTGCCGCAGGGATGTTTGCTGGAGTTGTGGTGGCCGGTTTTGAGGAAGCTTTAGAATCCATAGCCGCAGTAGCGATTTTTATTCCCTTGATTATGGATATGGGCGGCAATGTGGGAACACAGTCTTCAACTGTCTTTGTGCGCGGCGTCGTGCTTGGGCATATCGATATGAGAAATTTTCTGAAGCATATTATGAAGGAAATCGGCATCGGGCTCAGTATGGGTGTTATGGCAGGTTCCGTTGCTGGGGTAATTGCGGCTGTTTGGAAAGGCATGCCCATGCTGGGGCTCGCTGTGGGTTTTTCCGTGATGTTTACCATGGCGCTGGCGGCGTTTTTGGGGTTTTTGATTCCATATGTGCTGACTAAGCTAAACGTGGATCAGGCGGCAGGTTCGGCGCCGATAATTACGTCAATAAAAGACGTTGCGGGACTTTTGATTTACTTTTTGCTAGTTATAGCCTTTTTGGGGCATTTGATGTGAGGTGTTCTGCCCGCATTAGGCACTTGGCAGGGTATTTACTTTTGTGAGTTCGACCCGCCACGCAAGAGGCGGGTCACTTTTCTGCTCGTGCAGAAAAGTAACCAAAGGACACGCCAAGGGGATGCCCCTTGGAACCCCGGGCTCGCTAACTCGCTGCGGCTCGAACAGAGCTCGCCTAGGACGAGGGATGGGCGCTGAACAATTACTTTACGGCGTTTAAGCTCAGCTCAAGACCTCGGCATATCTCATAGTCAACCGCACGAGGAATAAGAAGCAATGAACCACCTAAAACGGCATTATCAAAGTTCTTTGTTACGTTAGCATCTTCTTTCAGGTAATGGACTATAACATTTGCATCTAGCACATAAACCATACAGCCCCCTAATCAAGCCAATCATCATAAGACGCTTTCATTTGCCCTTGCTTTGGAAAGTTAGACAAATCCTCATCTCTTGAGCGTTCGAGCGATGTTTTGATACGTCTTAACCAGTCTGAAACTGCGCAAAACCGATTATTGATATTGTTGTAGCGGTGGATGATTTTGCTGATGTCGAAGCCCTCACGCCCGCATTGGAGAAAGAGGGGTTCATGCGTCGCAACTGGTATGATGACACGCAGATGATTTATGCCATTGGCGAGGATGTTCCGCCGGACGACAGAATCACGACACATTTCATCCACATCGTTAAAATTGGAAGCCCCGGTTGGTACGATTACATCTATTTTCGGGATTACCTTAATGCTATGCCAAGTATCGCAAAGGAATACGAAAGCATAAAGACTCGCTTGGCAACAGAAAACCCACTTATGAAGTCCGCAGACTTAGCGAATTATCAATGTTCGTGTAAAATTGGAGGTGCAGAATGGTTTTCGCAAACGCAAGGGCAAAAATATACCGAAAATTACATCCTAACTACCGAACTTTACATTTAGAAAGAACTGCTATTAAGTGCAGGTCATATGTGCCGATAACTAAAGCAGGCAGTAAATTTGTGCATAATATTATAATGAGTTAGGACAAAATCTGGCACGGAAGCAAAGAATTGGAGATTCTTTATGATAGGCAGTGTAAACAGTAGCTCGGCATTTTTAGCGCCGCAATTTAATCGGCAAGCGCCGCCGCAAGCGGGCAGGCTCTCGCCGAACGGTCAGCAAAGCGCAAAGCTGTTCATGCGGAGAGGCGAGGACATTTCTGATCCCCTTTCCAGCAACATTCGAAGAGGGATAACAACATTTAAGATAAGCACCAAATTATACAGCGGAGGGATGAATATAGGAGGCGGCCATTTTAACGCCTTTGTCGATTGGTCGGAAAATTCGACCCCTGATAACCCCATCATGCGTGTGAGGGGCTGGGATGCCGACGGCGACTTTGAAGCGGAGGTTGCGATAAATGATATTGACCCACGCAGAGCGTCGCTTGTAGAAATGTTTGCGCTCAATGGTTATCTGCGAGCAAACGGCGAGCCGACTGTGCGATTGTTTTCTTCGGACATTGGAGGACAAGTAGGGCAGGAGGGCGGCATAACGGGCTCTACCCCCATTGACGTTCTTGCTCTCCTTAGGGAGAGGATGGAGGATTTGCGGTTTCATAGGCATGTTAGCTATCCTCTACTTAGAGATATGGTTGATATGTTATCTGGCTTTCCAAGACAGTAGGCGATGAGGGCAATTATACGCTCATAACGCATAACGGAAAAGTGCATGTGGCTTTGATACAAGATAAAACCGTTCGCTGGCTATATCTTCACCCATATATTCATAAATTTGAGTTTCGTTCAACACAAGAACGATTGAGTTCTGATACCATGCCGACATGAACTTCAAGATGATGCTTACCCTCGTTCATAGGTTTGCCTCGTTCGTGGAAACGTCTTGTTTTATTGCCATCAGTGTCCAAAACGTCACATACTTCGTAGCCTTTGAGATACCACGTTGGTACAGGATTTCCTATACTTTCAAACCAACGCAGTATCTCTGCGGTCTGTTTTAGTATACGGTCTTTTTCAAACGTGTCTGTTTGGTCTAATTCATACATACCCGGTAAAAGACTGCTGTAGATATAAAAGGCATATGTCCGCCAAAATTCCTCCGACGGTTCGCCGCCGAAATATCCATGAAACTGCCCTGTTGTGAAATACGAATTTTTCGCCGCTTCCAGCATATTGAAAACAAAATCCTCCCACGGGTCGCCGAAATATAACCGCTCAAAGTCAATGATTTTAAGCTCACCTTTTTCAAGCATCATGTTTCGTATAGAATAATCGCCATGCTGTAAATTTTGCGGACGGTTTTCAATTAAGGATTTGTTTTGCGTCAAAAATTCGAGAACCGGTTCGTCGCCGTCAAAACGCAATCCGCAAGAATGATATTTTTCTATACGCTCATAGGTTGAATGGTCGAAACTTACTGCCCAATCAGGTCTTTCTGACGGTACACCAAGTGCGGGAACTGAATGGATTTTGCGCAGGATTTCACCAGCCTTCACCCCATACACATATTGCTCCGCTTCGGAAAAAGTATGCAACACCGCTTCTAAATCCTCACCGTCAATCCAGCTTTGAAGCCAATATACGCCTTCATCGCAAATTCCGCACTCAATGGGGGTACACATGGGCACATCAAGAGCCTCCGCTTGCTCCATCAGTTCAAACAACATATTCCGGCTTTCATATCGGGACACAGGAAAAATACGGAGTAGATATTTCATGTCATCCGTTGTGATAACGCAGTATTTTTTATCGCCCGACCAGCCTTTTGTAATAGGCTCGGAATTTATGATGGTGTCGTATATTCTTTCGCTCATACTAGTTCCTTTCCCCCCTCCCTCACCAATCTATTGAGCCGGAGACGAATGCACCCCAAGCTATATCAAAAGCAACCTGAAAACCTTTATCTATTTTACTATTTCATCTGCCACTTTTTTAAGGTTTAGTTTTCTCATTATTTCCTCAATCTGTAATTTATTTGACTAACTACTTTTGCGTTCAAAAGTAACTCTAACAGTTATTTCATCTTCATCGGGCACTTCAAAATAATGATTGATGTCGCTATCGTCAGTAAAAATATAACCCAAATCACCACCTCGAATCTCATCATTTCGTTTTTGAATATACTTATGCCGCTGTTCTTCAGGTGTATCTATGTAATGAAGTTCGCAGGAGATACCCATATCTGTATAGAACTTACGCAACTCATCACGCTCCGCCCGTGACCAAAAACCATTAGCACAGATAGCGGTTGCACCTGCTTTAGCTGATTCGCCTGATTTTCGTTTAACATACTCTTCTACCCATGGTGCATATTTAAAGAATTGTTCCTTGTCATTTTCGTACAATTCTGCTCCAAATAATCCGAGCATAATCTCGTCATGGGCGAAGATAACAGCGTTATATTTCTCTGCGAGCGCATTAGCGTATGTGGTCTTACCTGAACCAATTTTGCCACAAACTAATATTACTTTTCCCACTTACACGCCACCAACCTTTCGATAGTGATTATAGCATGGATACGATAGCAAAGTAAACGATAACGCTCCAGATAACGTCACGTTGCCAGTCTACTTCACCTATACCTGCGCCGCTCCCACAGCCTCACAAAACTCCATCTCATCCCTCCGTGCCACACAAGGGACTTGTCCTCCCGAAATTTTAATAATGTTATAGACAACAAGTTGGCGAATAGTAGCTAAAAGCACTTGCTTTATTGTCAGCAACTGTCGTTTGGGTTAAGAATTTTCAAATAGGGTGAGTCGAATACCCGGCCCTATGTAGTGTTTTGATATCAACAACGGTCATTGATGCTCCGGTATCGAAAATAATGGGGCATGTCAAACCGCATCAACGGCACTTATTGCCTGGCTGAAATGGATTTGCTACCCCATAACCCTGCTGATTATATTACAAAGTTGACTAAAGTCAAATATATCCCTGATATTGTTTGGGTCTTGTTTTTTGAACAAAGTCAAAGAACACCAGCTTTTCAACTTATCAGCAAAATACAGCATCCACTTCGTACACTCTCGCATCGGAACCGTCTTGATGGGCAAAATCACCTAAATAACGCCAGTCGTATTTTTCGTAATAACCAATATGGTCGGTGTTGAGATACAGTTTTCCAAAGCCTAAATGAGCGGCTTCACAGCGGCTGTGTATCAACAATTTTTCGCCAAGCTGCTTTCCTCTTTCTGTAGGTTCAATGTATAATGCACACAACCAAGGGCATAAATCTGTTCTGACCATAAAATCGTTATCAATCAAGCCGTAACAGCCGATAATATTATCTTCGCTCAGCGCAAGATACCAACGTGGCACAGGCTTTTCAGTCGATAAACTGTTTAAAATACTGTCGTAGTATAGTTGGCGGTCAATTAATGTACGGATTAATCAAGTAGTTTATGTAACATTTATGTTACTGATTACCCTCCCCATCTTCCGGCACATACTCCATGATGTCGCCGGGCTGGCAGTCTAACAGGGCGCAGAGTTTGGAGATTGTGCGAGTATCAATATCGCCACCATCTTTGATTTTCTTGAACGTAGCTTGTCCAATCAGGTTATCTTTTTTTACTGTGTATGAGTTAATACCCTTTTGAACACAAAAAGAAGTCTGCAACCACTGCGGTTACAGACTTATGGCTGGTCGGAGTGACAGGACTTGAACCTGCGGCCTCTTGACCCCCAGTCAAGCACGCTACCAACTGCGCCACACCCCGACGTTTTCAGCGATAGTCATTCTAGCACAGCGCTTGCTTGATTACAAGCCTTTTTTTGAAAAATACCTAGTTGTGGAGTCGCAGTCTTTTTGAATTTGCGCTTTTAGCTGCTCTATGCCTTCAAATTTGATTTCCGGGCGTATGCGGCTATAGAACTCTATCCGCACTTGGCGGCCGTAGAGATTACCCCTGAAATTTAGGATGTGGGTCTCCGCAGTGACATGGGAGGAATCGTCTACCGTGGGGCGAGTTCCTATGTTTGTTACGCCAATATGCTCGCTGCCATCGTCTAGATAGACCTTGGTTGCGTACACCCCAAAAGCCGGGATCAGAACACCTTGCTGAAAGCACATGTTTATTGTCGGCGTGCCCAGCTTTCTGCCAAGCCTGTATCCATAGTGCACTACGTCGGTAAGGACATGTGGGTGGCCTAAGAACGCATTTGCCCGCTCCATATCTCCGGACGTTAGCAACTCGCGGACGTATGTTGAGCTGCCGGGCACGTTGTCAAGTTTTACTTCAGGGAGAATGCTGCAGCCTATGCATAGCTCGCTGCATTTTTGCTTTAGAAGCTTGCTGTTGCCTTCGCCGCCCCTGCCGAATTTGAAGTCGAAGCCAGCAACTAGATGCTGTGCGCCGAACTCGCAAACCAGGTGGTCTACAAATTCGCACCACGGCATCTCGGCTGTGGCTTTGTCAAAATGCAGGAAAATTATGTCATCTATATCAAAGACTCGATGTATAAGGCCCGCCCTGTCCTCCGGCGAGTTGATCAGCGAAATAGCTTCGGTGCGCAGGAAGCTTCGTGGATGCGTATCGAAAGTGATTATGGATGGCGTTAGGCTGTTTTTTTCGCTTATGTCGAGGACATGCCAAATCAGGGACGAGTGCCCTATATGCATTCCATCGAAAAAGCCTAGTGCTATTGCTCGTTTTTTGTCTGTCATATGTGTTCACCTTATCGAGGGTCGAAAAAACTCTTAATGGCCCGCCCCGCTCCGCCGACGACCTCACCGAGGGCTAAGAACTCGCCGGAAGGTCCATAGAACCTGTAATGGTTATCGCCTAAATTTGCTTTGAAAACCGCCCCGTTTCTTACTTTTTCAGCGTCATGCTCGGTCAGCACTGTTTCCTGATGTTCCGAAAAGAGCAAGTCGATCGGCTGCAGGAGCTTTGATATATCGCCCCTGGCTATGCTGCCCAGTATATCGTGCAGAGTACGCGCCTCTTCAATTTTGAATGCGCCTGCCCTTGTCCGCCGGAGTGACGACATTGCTGCGCCTGTTCCCAGCTTTGCACCGATGTCGTGGCAGATTGTCCGGATGTATGTGCCTTTTGAGCAAACAACCCGCAGAAGATAGTCATTGCCGCTGCTTCCGCACATTTCAATTGCGGATATAAAAACATCCCTGGCAGGGCGCTCTACCTCAATGCCCCTGCGGGCGAGCTCATAAAGTTTTTTGCCGTTTCTTTTTATTGCTGAATACATGGGCGGAATTTGTTTTTGTGCGCCCTTGAAAGATTCCAGCGCCGCGCTTAGCTCTTCGGCAGCAACGTTCCTTGCTCCTTCGCTGAGCGTCTGACCGGTTATATCCTGCGTATCGGTGACAATGCCGAGCCTTAGGCCGGCTATGTATTCCTTTTCGGCGTTTTCGCAAAATTCTGCGGCTCTGGTCGCACGACCGACGAACACGGGCAACACTCCCGTAGCCATTGGGTCAAGCGTGCCGCCGTGGCCGATGCGCTTTATTTTCAAGGCGCTTCGCAGTTTGGAGACTACATCGTGCGATGTCCAGTCAGTGGGCTTGTCAACTATGAGAATTCCGTTCATAAAGCTTTGTCCGCCTAGAAAAAATCCTTTAGCACCTCAAGCAGATCTTCTTTGACTTCTTGAATGGGTTTGCCCAAGGAAAACCCGGATGCCATTGCGTGGCCTCCGCCGCCAAAACGTGCTGCAATGGCGTTGGCGTCCACCGACGGTGACGACCTGACAGATATCTTGCAGTCATTTGTCGAGCTAAGCTCGCTTATCGTTATTCCCGCCTGAACGCCTTCAATTGAGCCAGGCAGCGATGCGATGTCGTCAACGTCGTCGTCATTGGCTTGCGCCAAGCTCATCATTTCGTGCGATACAGACGCAATTGCCACTTTTCCGCCGAAGTGAAATTCCATTCCGGCATATATCATTCCTTCGATTTTGACCCGGGCGTGCGATTTTGTTCGAAATAGCTTGCGGTTTAACTTTATGTGCGGCGCACCTGCTTCAACTGTGAGCGAGGCGACCCGCAGCGTGTTTGCCGTTGTGTTTGCGAACGAAAAGCAGCCTGTGTCGGTAGAGACGGCCAAATATAGGCACCCGGCACTCTTGGCGCTGATTTTGCCTGCAAGTTCAATCAGAATTTCATAGATTATTTCGCCGCACGAGGCAGTGGTTGGGTCGAGGCAAGTGAGCTCCGCATACATTGTGTTCGATGGGTGGTGGTCGATGCTGAGCGAAATATTGCCGACATATTTGTCGCTATCTTTAGGGAATAGCTTATATGAGGCTGTATCTACAATCAAGGTGTGCTCTTGCTCAAATCCGTCCGGAGCGGCATAATCTTCAACAAACGGCGCATAACGGGGGGTTATTTCAGGATTGCGCAAGACATAGGCGGTCTTGCCAACTTCCCTGAGGCCCTGCGCAAGTGCGCCGGCAGAGCCGACAGTGTCGCCATCGGGGCGCCGATGCGTGAGTATTAGGAAATTATCTCGCTCTTTTAACCATTTTGCCGTTTCAGCGGCTGTAATTGATTTGCTCATCTAACATCCTCGTCCCCTGCGTTGTCTGGAATCTCTAAGTCACTTAGGATGTGGCTTATCCGTGCCCCATGCTCGATGGATTTGTCCAGCTCAAATTGCAGCTCGGGGGTAAATCTTAAATTGAGCGATTGTCCGAGCTCATGGCGAAGATATCCCGACGCTGACTTTAGACCTTTCATCAGCTCGTTTTCCGACTCAAGGCCGTACACGCTCAAATATATTTTCGCATGGCGCAAATCGCCAGTCGTGCTCACTGCTGTGATGCTAATCATGCCCTGCTTGACGCGCGGATCTTTGATGCTCCTCAAATGTGTAGACAGCACACGCTGGATGTCTTCATTTATTCTTTGCAGCTTATTGGAAACCACACTCCAGCCCCCCCTAGACTATTTCTATCTGCTCCATAGCGAAGCATTCTATGATGTCGCCCTCTTTTATGTCGTTGAATTTTTCGAGCGCTATGCCGCATTCGTAGCTTGTTGCGACCTCTTTCACGTCGTCTTTGAAACGGCGCAGCGATGCGAGGGCGCCTTCGTGGACGACTATCCCATCCCTGACTAGGCGGACGGAGCTATTTCGGATAATCTTGCCGCTTTGGACATAGCAGCCGCATATAGTGCCGACTGCAGAAGCCTTATAAAGCTGTCTGACTTCGGCGTGACCATAGACGACCTCTTGGAATTTCGGTGCAAGCATGCCCTTCATGGCCAGCTCGATTTCGTTGATACATTCGTAAATGACCCTGTACATGCGCATATCTACATTGCTGCGCATAGCGCTGTCCCTAGCAGCATTATCCGGGCGCACGTTAAAACCTACAATAATTGCGCCGCTTGTGGAGGCAAGCATGATGTCCGACTCGCTTATTGCGCCGACTGCGGAATGTATCACACGCACGCGGACTTCCTCGTTGGTCAGCTTTTCGAGCGATGCCTTTATGGCCTCGGCGCTGCCCTGCACGTCTGCTTTGACTATAATATTGAGATCCTTTAGTTCTCCTTGCTTTATCTTTGAGAAGAGGTCTTCGAGTGAAACCTTAACGACAGGGGCAAGCGCGCCTTTTTTCTCCGACTTTCGCTGTGCGGCGAGGTCTTTGGCCATGCGCTCGTCTGTGACTACGTTAAATAGGTCGCCTGCAGCAGGTACCTCAGACATGCCCGATATCTCAACAGGCAATGAAGGCCCGGCGCTTTTTACTCTTTCGCCCTGCTCGGTAACCATGACGCGCACGTTTCCAACTGCCGAGCCTGCTATGATGGTGTCGCCGAGGCTCAGCGTTCCGTTTTGGACTAGGACGGTCATAAGCGGGCCTCGCCCCTTGTCTAGGCGAGCTTCGATAACGGTTCCGCGAGCCAGCCTGCTTGGGTTTGCCCGCAGCTCTTGTATTTCGGCGGTGAGGATTATCATTTCAAGGAGATTGTCTATGCCTTCGCCGCTTTTGGCTGAGATAGGGCAGACTATGGTTTCCCCACCCCACTCTTCTGGGACAAGATCGTATTCCGTGAGCTGCTGCTTGATTTTGTCGGGGTTTGCGCCCGTGACGTCCATTTTGTTAATTGCGACAATAATCGGGATGCTTGCAGCTTTAGCGTGATTTATCGACTCGACTGTTTGCGGCATTATGCCATCGTCGGCGGCGATAATCAATATCGCAATATCCGTCACGCTTGCGCCGCGCGCGCGCATGGCGGTAAAGGCTTCGTGGCCGGGTGTGTCAAGGAATGTTATGGGGTTGCCATGTATTTGCGTTTGATAGGCGCCGATGTGCTGCGTGATGCCGCCTGCTTCGCCCTCGGCGACGCTTTCCTTGCGAATTCGGTCAAGCAGTGAGGTCTTGCCGTGGTCGACATGGCCCATCACGACTACAACCGGGGCGCGCGGCAAGAGATCTTCCTCTTTGTCGTCGCTATCGTCTATGAGGCGCTCCTCTATAGTCACGACGACCTCCATCTCAACCTTGCAGCCGAGCTCGATAGCGACCAGCGCCGCTGTGTCGTGGTCTATGATGTCGGATAGGGAAGCCATGACGCCCAATTTTATAAGTTGGCGCACGACCTCTGCGCCTGTCTTTTTCATTCTGGAGGCAAGCTCCCCGACACTGATGGATTCGGGTATCATAACCCTTAGCGGGGCTTTCTTGGCGACCTCCAACTGGAGCCTGTGCATTCTGTCCCGCTCTTCCTGTCGGCGCTTTGCCCCTGATGCCATTGTTTGCGGATGGTGCTTTGGCTGACCTTTTTTGACAATCTTTTCCTTACCGCGCTTCATGTTTTCGGTGCGCTCGGGGACAAGGTTGTCTATGCGCTCATCATATTTGTCTAGGTTTATCGTTGCGCCTGACGTGTCAACGACGCGCTTTTGCGGGACTCTGTGGGGCATGAAAGGTTTGTCCGGCTTTTTTGGCTGGGGTGGCGTAGGCGCTGCTGCGGGTTCCGCTTCAACAACAGGGGGGGGGCTCTCGCTTGCTGCCGGAGGCTTCGCCACTTCTGCCGGGGTTTCATCAGCCGCTTTTTTGCTTTCAGGCTCTGGCGCAGGCAGCTGCACTGCATATATTTCTTCAATACTTTCGATCTGATTGGTCGAAGTAAGATACTCAAACACTATGTCAAGCTCATCGATGGTTAGGACTTGCATGTGGTTTTTTGGTGTTTGGGCATATTTTGTAAGTATTTCTGTGATTTTTTTTGTTGGGAGCTTGAAATCTTTTGCGACCTCGTGAACCCGGTATTTAAACATTGTACTCATTGCATAGTCCTCCCTTTGCCGGATGGTTTGGAGCTGCCGGGATTTGCGGGGGTATCGTTGCTTTCTCTATCATTAGCGTATTTCTCCAAAAACTCCCATAGCTTTCCGAATGGCTCAGGGTCAGTCGCCGCAAGCCCCTGCAGGAATCTGACTGCGAGCCCTATATCTAAAAAGGCGACTGTTCCGGGTGAACCTCGCCCTGTAATATTTCCGAGTTCGAATTTGGTGTATGGGACAACTATACAAATAGCATAGCCGGCATCGGCGTTAATTCTTGCATTCCTATATGCGCGCTCCGAAGCGTCGCTGGCGGAAATTATGAGCTTTGTTTTGCCACTGCGCGCAGCCGCGCCCGCCGCTTCACAACCGATTGCAAGCAGTCCGGCTTTTTTTGCTAAGCCGAGTATTTGTAAGTTACGATCCTGCGACATCCAAGTCCTCCATTTGCTCACTAAGTGCGTCTATGACGCTTTGTGGGATTTCTACTCCAAACGCTCTCGACAGGGCTTTCGATTTTACTGCACGCTTTAGGCAACTGCTATCGGGGCACACATAGGCTCCGCGGCCAGGTTTTTTTTCGTTGAAATCAAGCGATACCTCGCCTCCGGGCGATTTGACGGCACGTACAAGCTCATGCTTTGGTTTCATTTCGCGGCATCCAAGGCACTGCCGCATGGGGATTCTTTTGGGCATAACATATCCTCAAATTCGGAATCAAAAATCTACGCTTGGCTTTCCGGCTTGATGTCTATTTTAAACCCCGTTAGGCGGGCGGCTAATCGGACATTCTGCCCCTCCTTGCCTATTGCAAGCGACAATTGGCTGTCCGGCACCACCACGCGGCAGGATTTTCCGTCTTCGAGCACGGTCACGGAGACAACCTCGGAAGGCGCCAGCGCCGAGGCGATATATTCCGTTGGGTCGTCGCTGTATTTGACAATATCTATTTTTTCCCCGCCCAGTTCGCTTACGATGGTATTTACCCTGCTGCCCTTCGGGCCTACGCAGGCGCCAATTGGCTCTACGTCGGGGTCATTTGATTGAACCGCTATTTTGGTGCGGTTCCCGGCTTCGCGCGCTATGCTGCGGACTTCAACGATGCCTTCAAAAATTTCAGGCACTTCCAACTCAAACAGGCGCTTGACCAGCCCTGGATGGGTGCGGGAAATTAGTATCTGCGGGCCTCTTGTAGACTTTCTGACCTCGATAACATAGACCTTTATCCTATCGCCATCCCTGAGCGGCTCGTTCGGTATGCGCTCGCCGGAAGAGAGCATGGCTTCGGTGTGCTCATTGCTGGAGCCTATCTGAATCGAAACGCCCCCGGTGCGGGGGTCGATTCTCGACACGACGCCCGTGAGTATTTCATGCTCTTTGGATGTAAACTCGTCATAAACAATGTTGCGCTCCGCTTCGCGTATACCTTGTATTATGACTTGCTTGGCGGCTTGTGCGGCTATGCGCCCAAACCGGCTTGTGTCCACGGGCTCGTTTATCACGTCGCCGACGGATGCGCCAGGCTTCAGTGCTTGAGCTTCTTCTACGGAATATTGGGTATTGGGGTTCTCAACTTCCTCAACGACAGCCCTTTGCATGAACATATCAACGTTTTTTTCAATGGGGTCTAGCTCAACGCGGGCGCATTCAGCACAGTTGGGGTAGTCTTTTTTCAGGGCGGCGAGAAGGGCTTGCTCGATTTTTTCCAGCATGTATGTTTGAGGGATGCCTTTTTCTCTCTCTATATCGGCAATTGCCGAGAAAAATTCGGAGTTCATTGCCTTACCCCTGAAACTGCTGGTAAATAATATGCGCTCATAATGTAATCCTCCGTTAAAATTTAATTAAGAATTCGGAATTCCTAACTTACTATCCTATTCGCAGCCTGACGTTTGCGACTTCTGGTTTTTCAAATGCGTAGCGCTGGCCTTCAACGTCAATTTCGACGCCTTGCTCTTTCGAATAGCCGACCAGGCTTCCAAGGAAAACCTTTTTGCCGTCCTTGGCTTTATATAATTTGACTTCGACCATATGATTTAAGAAGCGCTCAAAGTCCGAAGGTCTTTTCAGCTGCCTTTCCGCTCCGGCGCTCGATACCTCAAATGTGTAGCTAGTTGGTATCATCTCTTCGTGTTCGTCGAGAATGGGGTCAAGCTCGCGGCTGATTGCTTCGCAATGGCTAATCATTACGCCTTCTGGGTGGTCAATGAATATGCGCAGCACCCAGCCGCCCGGGTCTTTGACATACTCGACATCCCAGAGCTCGCAGCCGTTTTTCGTTACTATTGGTTCGGCGAGCGATGCGACAGCATCAACGATTTTGCTCATGATAAATACTCCACTATGCGAAGATTTTTCCCTAGGGAATACCTGCAAGAAAAAGAGTGGGAGTTCCCCACTCGGTTCTGATGTTCCATGCAAGCCTCCTCACCATACCATATATTTGAAGCGATTGCAAGTGTTTTTCTGTATTTTTATTTGCGAAAATTACGGCCTTCGGCAACTATTCAGGACGATGCAAACCATCTGCAAAGCAAGGGGCGCAGCGCGTCGTTTCCGATATTGCCTTGCCGCTTACGCTCAGCTTGGGCATAAGCATAAACATAAGGCAGATTTCGCTGGATCTGCGCCCCAAAAATGCAGTTTTCCGAATAGCCCGCAATCTGCAACTCGAAATGTTGCCGCTATTCGTTAATCCACAGCCTATAGAAAACCAGCATGTGGTCTTCCGGCAATGTCCCCGCTATGCGCGGATGGACAATGTGCATATTGCCCTGATGCCACAGCGGGATTATGTGCAGGTTATCCAACATGTAGTCAGACAGCTCCATTACCTCTGCTATGTTGTCTCCAAAGAAGAATGCGGCGTCGATCAGCTCATTCATTCTGTCCGTAGGCACCATAGATACCCAATTGGGGAGCAGCCCCTCAATATGCTGGAAGTTAATTCTTCCGCTGTCCTCCGGCTGAAACCAACTTATAAAGTTGCAGACAAGTATTCCGTCCCAGCCTGTCTCGCGGCGCATTTCAGTAAAGGAGACAGCGTCCAGAATCACTATCTCCGTGCTTATGCCGATATCCTGCAGCTGATGCCCTAACGCAACTGCTTGGGAGGCGGTAACGGAGCCAGGGCGCGGCAGCAGCGTTGAATGGAAACCGTCTGCAAATCCCGCTTCAGCCATCAGTTCGCGAGCCCGGGCGAGGCCAAACCCCGGGACGCCATAGTTCGGGTCTGGATTGCGAGCGCCAAAGCCCGGGGGGATGTGCTGATATGTCGGTCTGTGGATGCCGAACCCAAGTGCTTCAGTTATAGTGTGACGGTCGATTGCCATAGAGATGGCCTGCCTTACGAGGGGGTGCGCCAATGGGTTGTCGGGGTCGTCGTTAGGAGGCACAATAACTATAGTTTGGTTTGGCATCATCAAAATCGTGTATCCCAGGTCGGAAAATGTGCCGCCTTGTTCGGCAGTGTTTGTGGCGACTACGTCAACCCTTCCCTCGCCTTCTGTCTGGAGGGCGATGTTTTGCACCAATGTGTCTCCCAAGAAAACCATATGCACCCCGTCGAGGTATGGGCGGCCTTCTTGGAAGTAGTTGTCAAAGCGTTCGTACAAGACATGGGAGCCCCTGACATACTCAACGACTCTAAAAGGCCCGGCGCTTACCGGCGTATCCGCCAAGAGCTCCGGGCCGCCGTATTCGTATATCTCTCTGGAGGTCACCCACGCAGTCGTCATCGAGGGTGTGGCGTTTCTCATGTGGTCCCAGTAGAAACGCACGGTGTATTCGCCCGTGGCTTCGACATAAATCATCCCAGACGGCCAAGCACTGTAGTACAGCACCCTGCCGGCAAGCCATTCTATCAGACTTGCGTTGACCTTCTCTGCGGGGTTGAGAAAATGCGGGTGCAGGTAGATTCCTTGGTGCAGGGTGTGCTCAACAAAATAGAGGCCGTTTTCGCCTCTGGTTTCGTCACGTCCAACTGTATAGCCTGCGGAGAGCGTAAGCACTGTAGAACCATCCAGTGCTTGCGCTGTGAGGCCATGCGTAAACGGCTGCACAAGCGCAAAGTCTGCGGGGGCCAAATCCCAAGGCAGCCCTATCGGTCCCACGCCCTCTGAAGTGGGCGCAAAAACCAGCGTGCCGCCTCTCATAGGGGCGCCTTCTTCCGAGGGCCCGGGCCTCGCAGCATCTTCGACATCCCCACGGCCTTGCCCAGCAGGGGAGTAGCCAGCCTCAGGGGCGGGGGTAGCTCCGGTGACTGGGGCATCCACCGGAGCTGCGCAGGCGGCAACTAAGCCCATCACCATCATGATTGCTATCAGAGCACCTATAGACTTCCTCATAGCGTCTCCTTTCTTTAAACGACAATTGACTTCATAACTCCTACGTCCTAAAGTTGCCCTCTAATGCTGCTATGCTCCATAGTTACCCTCTTATGCTATTGCGCCCTGGAAAATTTACCTCCCTCGCTACTGCGTTCAAAATTACTTTACGCTACTATGCACTAAAAGTTTTCTGCTTGTTGAATATTATAGCAAATTCATAAAATTATTGCAATATATTTTTAATAATTTGGAATATTTGACAAAGCAGTTGCAAGCGGAGCTGCTTTGGGGGTTGGGGCTATACTGGTTAATTATGGTTATTTTGGAAGGAAAGCCCAAGAGCGTTCCGAAAATCACAGAAGCGGGAAACTTGTCGAGAAATGGGGATTGCAGTTTGGGCGATAGTTCGATACAATGGTTACCTGGTCTGGCTGACAATACAAATACTTGCTGCACATAGGAGGCTACATAAATGAGTTCTGCTGCTAAGGTCGTTCTTGTTGTTGTAATTGGGCTAATCGCAATATCAATTTTATTTTCCCTGCTTGGGGCTATTTTTAGCATTGCGCTCGGGATACTTGGTTTCGTGTGGCGCTTCGTCGTCCCCATAGGCGTCGTCGTCATAATCGTTTTGCTGATTGGGGCCAAGATGTCGCCTAGGAAGTAGGGGCACCTAGCATACCCGACGGAGATATAAAGCAGCTACAGGGACAAATCCATAGATTTTTACTCCCGATTGCATTATTTCGGCAAGGCGTGCTGAGTCTTGATTGCAATACTTAACATCGATTACATCCACATTTTTATTAGGAGCTTCACGCAGATTTTCGATTAACCCCACTACTTGGCTTCATTGTACCACTTTTTGTCAAGGGCGAGCCGCGCAACGGCAGCGTTGCGCGGCTCGTCCTTGACTTGCTGTGGGAAGCTGGGGATAATGATTTGCGATTGTCGCACCTAACAAGAGAGGAGGGCGGAGGCTTATGCATAAAACCTACCATGGCTAGGGAGGGTTTCCTTCATTGTTGAGTGGTAAAAAATAATTGGCAAGAAATCATCGCATCAGGACAAAATCAGCAGGGATGCAATTAAAGGAATGTATTAAAATGAACATTAGTAGTACAGGAGTAAACCAGGCTACGCTTGTAAACCGCATACTTGCACCCCAGTTTCAGCCAGCGCACGGCGGAGCAGCCTCAATAAACCCGGTCTTTCGCAGAGACAGCCTGAGCATCGGCAATCTTGCCCCACAATTCCAAGTATATTCGGCCCGTTCGGCGGCGGCAAGGGAAAGCTGGTGCATAAGCAACCATTATCCCATGCCGCCGGACGAAGTTTGGCCAGCGCTTAGTAAAGTTTTCGCATCAATAGACAATGCCGACTTTTCCGGCAAGACAAATGTGGAAATCTACGACTGGATAGAAAATCAGTTTGTGGAGGCGTTTGGTAAGGACTTCATGATGGCGCATTCGATTTTTGGTAGCAGGCCTATTACTGCAGATGGTGAAGTGGCAACCCCATTTTCTCGAATAGGGTCAGGTTTCAAGTCTATGCTTATCAGGCATTTGGATGGTCACGCTGCTGTGCAAGAAGCTAATAGGCAACGCCTGTTTGGCGATAAGGATATAATTGAAATCAAGGACACCATACGAGCAAGCTATCCACAAAGGATGACGAACCGAGAGTTCTCGCTGATGATGGCAGAAATGGCATCAATAGGTGCGTTTGGATATGATTTGGTTGCTCCTCAGATGGGAAACTTCATAGATGCAACAGTGCGAACTTCAAGCACATTTACTGTTGGAGACATTAATCAATACTGGAGAAAGATGCTCGACCAAACCGCAGACGTAACTCTACTGTTTGGTGTATATAACGAATTTGCGAGAGGCGGGAGGAGTTCGTTAGGTGCAGAATTTAGAAATTTTTTAATAAACCAACTTGGTGCAACTTTAGGGCCTGACGGTTTGCTCATACCGGATGGTTTAGCAGGGCTAGAAGGTATTGAATTGGACGTTGAATACCAATTCGACACGCCGGATTTACTAGCTGAGTTTCTTGAAACATTAAATCAACACGATGCCCGCCTTCGTGAGTCGCACGAGAGTGCTGATAAAAGCATTGTGGGAAAAAACGAATTAAGGAGTGAGAGAAATGAAGAAATTGCATAGCATTAAAGTCATATCCTGGTATCACAGAGGGTGCGCCCGATGAAGCAGAAGTCCTGCCAGACTATGCTCAGGATTTGTTTGACGAACTAGAGTAAAGTTATATATACCAAGTGTTTCAAACGCTTCAGCGGCACCTTTTGTGGTGCCGCTGAAAGTTTGCCGATTTTCGATTTGCCATGCAGCTATTTGCCCGCAGTGACAGGATATCGTATTTACAATTTTGTTGCGTACCCACTGGCCTTGTGTTTCTTCGTAATTGTTCAGCGCCCAACCCTCGTCCTAGGCGAGCTCTGTTCGAGCCGCAGCGAGTTAGCGAGCCCGGGGTTCCAAGGGGTATCCCCTTGGCGTGTCTTTTGGTTACTTTTCTGCACGAGCAGAAAAGTGACCCGCCGGAGGCCGTTCCCCGCCGGAGGTCAAACCCCAATTAGCACTATTTAAAGAAATGTCGATATACTGGATTCTGCGACTGTACGCTGGGGCACTGAACAGCTACGTTTCTTCCAGTTCAGCAGCGAGAATTAACAAATAACTTCTTTACATATTAATGGCATAATACAATGGTTGCGCTATGTGCGACAAAATAAAAAGAAAGTTCCAAAAACACAAAATGTCAAAATACAGCAAAACAACACTGGTAAATACGCTCAGGATGCGAATAGGGCTTGAGCGGGCAGCGATGCAGAGGTTTGGAAAACTCGACGGAAAAAGCTTGCGTCGCATAGAGGCTGAAAAGCAAGACCCCAAAGCCGAAAGCTTCGAGGGCCTGATGAAAGCCATAGACATCCCGATGGAGGGATTTGTTTACCCGCTGCTGGATTACCTATCAATGGAAGACATAATACGCCGGGATCTGCTGAGCCAGCTCCTGGACATAGGAGACGCGCCCCGGGCCGAAGGCATATTGGCGGAACTTGAAGCCAACCCCGGCTTTGGGGAGGGCATCCACAGGCAGTTTGTGCTGAGCAAAAAAGCGCAGCTATGGGAACAAAAAGGCGAAGCCCCGGAACGGATACTTCCATTGATAGACGAGGCGATGGCAGAGACTTTTGACGACTTTGATGAGGGCGCGATAGGGAAGAGCGTGCTGGTACTTGAAGAGCCGGACCTACTTCATACAAAAGCCCGAGTCCATGCAAAAGCGGGGGAAATTGATGCGGCCATCAGGCTATTGGAGTTAATGAAGTCCAGCCTGGTTAAAATGCCCGTCGCCGACAAAGAAAAGGAACGGACATTTGCGCCCGTGCTGCTGACCCTGTCCAGCTGCCTATTGCAGATGGGCGCTTATGGAGAATCCCTCGAGTCTTGCAAGCTGGGCGCCGAATATTCCGCCACACGCATGCAAGGCAGGCTCAATCCGGATTTCGAGCTAAGCGCGGCATATGCGCTGCGTGGCCTAGAGCGTATGGGGGAATGTCTGAAGCACCTGCAGCACGCCTATTTCGGATATGCCCTGATGGGCGAAAGGGCAAAGGCGGACAATGCACTTGAAGCTGCAAAGCAGGACTTCGGCATCCAATTTGAGCTATATGGAGTGGACAAGCTGCATCTGCCCGATAAGCCCGGAACCCCATACAGCCGAGGCCAAACCGTGGCCTGCGGGAGCATAGGGTCAATGATTAGGGCTCTCAGGGAGCGCGCCGGCCTTTCGCTGAACCGGCTCAGCCTCGGCATTTGCGACAAGGGCACTTTGCAAAAAATCGAAAAGGGCGGTCTGGACGCCAGCTTCTTCATACTCGAAGCGATAGTCCAGCGCTTGGGCCGGGACGTCGGGCTATATCAGAACTTCTTCTTGTCAAAGTCGGACTTTGCCGCATTGCAACTCCGAGACAGAATCAACATCCTCATAATCACCCGACGCTTTGACGATGCAGCAGGGCTGCTTGATGAGTTCGAGGGAGTGCCCGCAATGAAGTACAGCGTAAACAGGCAGTTCGCCAAATTCTTCCGTGCGCAGATTTTCGCAGCAAGCTCCGGAGCGCCCCAGCCGAAAATGATGCTGGACGCCCTCAGGGTCACTTACGTCGAGTTCAACGAGCGCAGTATCGACAGGTATCCGCTCACCTATTGCGAGACCGCAATTATCAATCAGTATGCCGGGCATTGCGGAAGCGCTGGGGATTCGGCTCGCGCAGCGGACATATACGAACGGTTGCTTCGTACGCTAAATGAGCGGTATGACGACGAAGGTGAAAAGGCTCGGGCCTATACGGCAAGTCTGTTTAACTATTCCACATATCTTGGGCGGCTGGAGCAAAGGCAAAAGGCGTTAGCAGCCATAAACGAAGGGATGGCATTTGCACACGGCAAAGGGCATGTGTTGAATTTGCCGGGGCTTGCATTCAACAAGGGGTACAACGAGCTCAAGTTAAACAAAGATGCCGACGTCTTGCCGCACATTGCCCTTGCATACTATGGTGCGTCCATGTTTTCCGAATATGGTATGTCGCAAAACATGAGAATTACAGGGGACTTTGCCAAAGAAACATTTGGAAAGAAGTTTGACTAGCCATCAACGGGAAGGTTATCCCACAAATCCATGGGATTTGCAGCAACGTAATCGGAACCCGCCCCGGCAGCGGCCGTTACTACGCCGCCTCCCAGTGCGAGCATGGCAATCAAGAGCATGAACGCCATCGTTTGTGTTAGTTTTTTTCTCATTAGTTTTGTCCTCATTTCTTTAAAATTTACGCATTACGCATTTATGTGCGTATAGCTTGAGCATGCTTGCATCGCAAGTGGTTGTGACGGCAACGCTACTAGCTCCTTAGCATTTTGTCAAGGACGAGCTGCGCAACGGTAGCGTTGCGCAGCTCGTCCTGACCTGGCGGGGATTTTTCCTTTTGATTAAAAACTGTTGACACCTAGCATTTTGGATTTGCCGAGCATGTTTGAAATAACGGGCCATTATGCCCCACACTATCCTAAAAACCAAGTCATCAAATTAACGACCCAGTTCCATGCCCTCAATACAGTTTGACATTGAGAAGTGAAAATGGTAACTTAGGAGGAAAGAAGGGCATAAGAACTAAGATGATTAGGAGAAAATGATTATGAAGTACGAATTCCCGGAAGGCTTGTACACAGACGTTAGGATCGAGCATGTTTTTCAAACGCATATAAAATATACAAAGCGGGACCTTCAAGAGTGCAAGGAGCAGAAATACAGCGCAGCCTTTGTCCGCGTGTATGACGGCGATATGTGGTATTACGCCAGCACGTCGGATTTAGATGGCATTCAAGGGGAAATTGATGCGCTCGCCGCTATCGCATCTAAGCACCCAGCTATCGACAAAGTGCCTATTTACAAAAACCTCAGCGGCCATAAGGATGTGGTGATGTCATTCATTGGCAGGGAGGTGTCCGGCGTCCCCCTCGAAAGCAAAATCGGCTTGCTGAGCAAGCTCATGCCGAAAATTGAGGAAAACAAGTATGTAAAGCTCTACACGCTCACATATCTCGACAACTATACAATAAAGGAGTTTTACAACAGCAAGGGAGCAGACCTCAATTTTGACTGGCAGACGGCAGGGTATGTAGCCAGGATTTCGATGCTGGACGGTGAGCGGAAAATGCAGTGCGCTTACAGAAATGCAGGGATTCACTTTGGAGAAATTCAGACTTTTGAAGAAGAGCTTGGTAAGGAACTCGGCGAATGTCAGGAATTCCTGCTAAACTCAGAGCCCGTAGAGCCGGGCAAGTACTCAGTCATCTTCGCACCGCTCGTCACTGGGGTGTTTGTCCACGAGTGTTTCGGGCACAAAAGTGAATCAGACTTTATGATTGGCGACGAGGCGACGCGCAAGGAATGGGAGCTTGGCAAACGAGTGGGCGGGGACGAGCTGACCATTGCCGAAACCGGCGACATACTTGGCAGCGGCTACACCCCTTACGATGATGAGGGCAATAAGTCGACAATGACATATCTAATAAAAAATGGCTTGCTGACCGGGCGTCTGCATAATGCAGAGAGCGCAACCGACCTTGGCGAGCATGCCACGGGCAACGGGAGGGCGGTCAACTTTGAATATGAGCCGCTGGTGCGGATGACTACGACATATATCGACAAGGGCAGCAAAACAATCGACGAGATTATCGCCCAGACTGAAAACGGAATATTGCTTAAGGACGTCGCCCATGGCTCCGGGATGTCTACCTTCACCATTGCCCCCACGTACTCATACCTCATCAAAAACGGAAAAATCGACAAGCCTGTCAGGGTGTCCGTCGTGACAGGGAATGTCTTTGAAGCGCTGACGGGCATAGATGCGATTTCGGACAAGGTCGAGGTGTTTTCATTCGTTGGCGGCGGATGCGGGAAGATGGCTCAATACCCCTTGCCAGTAGGCTTTGGAGGTCCGTATATCCGAGTCAAAAACATGAATGTGCAGTAGGAGGAGATACCAGTGATTAAGGAAGTCGTTACTTTAAAAGATAAGACTACAAGCCTGTCCGTCACAAATGGCAAAGTCAGCGCAGTGCTCCGATCGAATATCCAAAAGACAGGGGTCAGGCTGTACGACAGCAACTGCCTCGCCATAGCGGGCGCGATTGGGGCATATAGGGAAGAGGAGCTTGTGAAGAAGGCGAAGCAGCTCCTCAAGTTCAAACTGCCCTACGACAGCGCACCGGAGGAAGGCGCAAGACGCAGCGTCGATTTTTCAAAGAAGCTTGAACTATCGGACGGCGCATTCGTTGAGTTAGCCGGGAATGTGCTAGAGGCTTTGGGCAAAAAGTACCCACAGTTCATGTTCAGCCACAAGCTGGAGCTCAAAGAAGTGGAAGAAACGCTAGTAAATGACTGCGGGACCGAGCTTTCATACAAGGATAGGTACTTGCAGCTGCAATTAATCAACAAGCACAGGGATTCAAAAAATCTAATGGACGGCGGCGGCGCAGTGGTGTCCCGCATAGCTGATTTTGATAAAATCGTCGAGAGCCTTTCGCTTGGATGCGATGTATATAGCGAGAAGGCCGACTTTAGCGAAAAAGGAGAGATGATCCCCGTCGTCATGCTTGGCAATGATGTTGAATTCATTTCGAAGTTTGTTACGGACTTAAAGGGCGATGTCTACGGCAGCGGTGCATCCCTATTTTCTGAGAAGGTCGGTCAGGAGTTGTTTAACAAGGACTTTACCCTTCTAGTAAACAGGGACGCCGAAAATAAGATGAGCAGGTTCTTCGATGGTGAGGGCGTAGTTCTCAAAGACGACTGTTTTGCGCTGATTGAAAATGGAGTTTTGAAATCGGCCTACACATCAAAGAGGATTGCGAAGCAATATGGGCTGCAAGTTACGGGTTCTGCGGCGCTGGTGTACGATTCGGCGCCTGATGTATCGTCCGGAGCACTAGCCGCAGCGCAGGGCGGAAAAACAATAAAAGAACTCCTGGGAGGGCGCAAAGCAATCCTTGCGGTACAAGCGGCAGGCGGGGATTTCACGCCACAGGGAGAATATGCGTCCCCCATACAGACAGCGTATCTGTTTGATGGGGAGAAGCTGCTCGGGAGGCTGCCGCAGCTGTCGATGAGGTCGAACGTGTATGACATGTTCGGCAAGGACTACATAGGAGCCTCAAGCGACAGCGACTATCCCGGATCCCCTTTTAACTACATGGCAATAAACATGAACGTGAGCAAAATCGACGGTTGGATGTAGCGCAGCGCAGGTCATGGGCACTGCGCTGCCGCCAAACGCTCGATGAGATCATTGATTCTTTCGGCAATGCCGCTCCAAGAATGCTTGGCAACCTCATCCAATATTCCGTCGGGAAATGGCTCTCCTTTTTCCACTCGCTCTATTTGCTTGAGCAACTTTGTGGAAAGGCCCTCTATGAACTGCTCTATATCCTCTTCGAAGGGCTTGTCCGTGTCATAAATGCGGGGCAGCGGTACATATTCTATTGTGCCGCTGCAGTTTATGCGCTTTCCCAAGAGTGCCCTGAGCGCTTCAATCTCCGTGGCGACAACCCTCAATCCGCTTGCAAGGCACTCAATTGCCATTAAACCCAGTCCCTCGAAGTACGAGGGCATGACGAAAATATCTTTGTCTCTTATGTAATCTGCGAGCGCAGCTTGGGATGTTATTGGGACAAGGGCTATGTTTCCTGCAGCTCCAACGGTGCTGCTCAAGCGCTCCGCATTTTCCGCTGTTGGAGTCCCAATTATGTCAAGGTGCAGGTTTGGCCTGTTTTCAGAAATCATTTTAAAGGCTTTTACAAGCTCAAAAATGCCTTTGGACCGCTCTATTTTTGCAGAAAAGACAATTTCCACCCTGCCATTTTTCGGCTTTGCGCTATATGGGAAAAACAATTTCTGATTAAAGCCGCCACCAATTGCGACAGACCTGCTTTGAGGGATGCCGAAGGTTTCGGTTATCTTCTCCTTTTGCGCATCGCTCAGCGAAAGGACTGCGTCAAGCCCGCCCAGATTCGTGACATATCTGTTTTTCATATCGCAGTGCTGCTCGGCCTGCCTGATATCAGTATTGTGGCATACGCCGATTTTTATTTCCTTGTCGAATATCCCGCACGCAATGGAGGTCAGCATCCAGAGGTGGTGCAGTATGACGGCATCTGGGCGAAAGTCGCTCTTTGCATGCACAAGCGTCTCTTCGAACGCTCCGCTCCATGCTTTAATCATGCTTTCGTCCATGCTTGAGTAAACGGTGCTTTCATACGGCATGACATCGCTCATCCCGGCTATTGGGAAGGGCAACTGCCGGGACTTAAAGCAGACAGGATACTGCGAGTGCGCTTCTAGGATGTCGAAGCAGCAGCCATCTTGGGTAGCAAACGACGCAGCTTGTTCATGCCCATATTTTTTCAGTTCCTCCACAAGGTTGCTGTAATAAACCCCGCTGCCGGTGCGCATCGGCAGTTGGGCTATAACGTGAAGTACTCTCATTGTGCACCTTCCCTTGCATTTTTGTCACTTACTATCGTTACAAATCAAGGTTGCCCCCGCGGCAGAATTTGCGTTGAAGCGGACGTATCCACAGCATGGCTCTCATTGGGCCGCTTAGGGGGAATCGGCGGGCTGGAATAGTAATTTTAACATTAGCGACACTGGGAAAGCGTTTCACGTAAAACGGTACATTCCTTACTAACAAGGAAAACCTGTGATAAGTTTTTGCCGGATGTTGGAATCTTGGTGGAGAGTACGGCCGCATTAGCCTTCAACAAAAGTCACCTCCCAATAAACTCGCAGCCCATGAACGGCACCAGCACATCAGGAATCCTGACCGAGCCATCCAACTGCTGGTAAGTCTCAATAATACTGAGCCAGACCCGCGCAGCAGCCACGCCGGAGCCATTCATGGTGCAAGCAAACCGTTTTTTGCCCATGTTGTCGATGTACTGTATCTTTGCCCTGCGGGCTTGGTAATCGGAAAAATGCCCGACAGAGGAGACCTCAAGCCATTTCCCCAATCCAGGCGAAAAAACCTCAATATCATAGCACCGGGCGTATTTATCGCCCATCTCGCCTGCGCATAAGTCAACGACCCTGTATTGAAGGCCTAGGTCTCTTATCAGCCTAAGGCAATCCTCAAGCAGCTCGGAAAGCTCCGCTTCAACCATAGGAGGTTCCACGATCTTCAAAAGCTCTACCTTGTGAAATTCGCGCACCCTCTGCAATCCCCGGGTCTCAAATCCCGAAGCGCCCGACTCGCGCCGGAAGGCAAGCGAATAGCCCATGTAGCGTCGGGGGAGCAAGCCGGGCGCAAAAATCGTGCCGGACAGGGAGGCCGTTAAAGGGACCTCCGCCGTGGGTATAAGCCAAAGGTCGTCCCTTTCGCACTTATATTGCTCCATGCGGAATTTTGGCAAATGCCCGGTGTGGGCCAGCGCCTCGGAAGCTACAAGATGGGGAGTAATAAGCTCGGAATACTTGCTTTCGTAAAGTTCGAGAACATAGTTTATTAGGGCTCTCAGCAGTTTTGCGCCTTTGCCCTTAAAAATGCCAAAGCCGGAGCCCGATATCTTGCTGGCGCCTTGCGCGTCCAAGATGTCTAGGGCTTCGGCGATTTCCCAATGCGGCAGGGGGCTGGGGGCCCGGCATTTATAATAGTCTTGAGACTCAAACAAAATAACGTTGGAGGACTCGCAGCCTCCAGTCGGGGCGGCGGGGTCAGGGAGGTTCGGAACGTCATACAGAAGCCCCAGGGCGTAGCTCTCAAGTGCCTTAAAGTCCTTCTTAGCGTTTGAAATCCTCTGCCTAAGCCTGCGCTTATCATCTTTGGTGATAGAAGCATCCCTATTTGACGCATTTCGAAGCTTGTTTAATTCGTTTAAATCACTCGTTTGCTTGCGGAGCTCGCGCAAGATTTTGTTGATAGCATCGATGTACTCTATGTCATAGCCTTTTTTTGCAAGCTCGCGCTTGACGAATGCCTTGTCTGTTAGAATCAGCTTGCTGTCGATCATAGTTGCTCCTAATCGTGAAACAAAGGGAATGGGTCAAAATAAATGCCGTCGTCATATTTGACGGTTTGAAATGCGCTACATACTGCATCTTCGTCATTGGGCATCAGCGTTCTCACAGAGATTAGCGCAGCGTTGCCTTGGATTCTGGCAATCACTGGAGTGGGCGCCAGCCTCAGCTTCCGCTCCAGTTCATTTATCCTCATGCTTCTCGGCCTAATCGAAATCGCCCAGCCCGGGAGCTGGACATTTGGCAGGGCTCCGCCGCCAGTCTCATCCACGACCTCTACGACATTGATTCTCCAATTGAGCAAGATTTCTCTTAGCGCTTCGGCAAGCTTCCGTGCGCGCTTTTCCAGTTCGTTTGGGTCGGCAAAAAGCATGGAGAGCACAGGGATTCGCTGTACGGCCTCTTCAGGAAAGCGGTACAGCCTTAATGCTGATTCCAGAATAGACAGGGTGAGCTTGTCGGGGCGTAGCGCCCTCGCTAAGGGGTGTTGCTTCATTGCGGAGATATACTGTGAGCGCCCCGCAATGATGCCCGCCTGAACAGAGCCGAGGAGCTTGTCGCCGGAAAAGCACACAACGTCTGCGCCTGCCCTGAGCCCGCTCATTGCAGTCTCGCCGGGAAAAAAGCCAAAACGCTCCGTATCGATAAGAAAACAAGAACCAAAATCGTAAACAACCGGCAGCCCAACGGAGCGTCCATACTGCGCAAGCTCTGCGATTGGCACCGACTGTGTGAATCCCTTGACCTCGTAATTGCTCGTGTGGACTTTTAAAAGCAGTTGCGCATTTTTGTTCTCAACTGCGTCTATATAGTCGCTGAGCTTGGTTTTGTTTGTCGAGCCAATTTCGACCAGCTCGGCGCCGCTTTGGACAATGACTTCGGGAATGCGGAAGGAGCCGCCGATTTCTACAAGCTCGCCGCGCGAGATGGCGACCTTCTTGTCCCTTGCAAGTGCGCCTAAAATCAAAACCATGGCCGCGGCGTTGTTGTTGACGACCATTGCGGCTTGAGCTCCAGTGATTTCGCAAATTATGCCCTCGATATGGGAGTACCGGCTGCCGCGCTTTCCGGTATCCAATTCGTATTCCAAATTGCAATAGCCCTGGCAAGAATCTGTGGCTGCAGTAAGGAATTCCGTGCCCAGAGGGGCGCGGCCCAAATTTGTGTGCAGGACAATCCCGGTGGCATTTATAACCCTGCGCAGGCTGTTGTTATCCCCGGAAACAGCTTCAAGCACCATATTCGCACATTCGTCAAGGCTTGGAGTTTGAGAAACTTCACCGGATGCAATGCGGCTGCGCAGCTCGTCCAGGGTTTTGCGAGCCGCAAGCTTTACGCGCTCGCTCCCGTACCCTGCAAGCAGGGGGTGCCCTAAGAGGCTATTCATGTTTGGTAAATTGCTAAGTAGGTCGTTCACTTTACAAACTCCAAGGTAAGATGTGCAAGTTATTGCCATACAGTCCCATAGGGGGCGGACAATTAACCCCGCCCCCTTACTATACTACATTAAGCTAAAGTTCTAGTTTTTTAGCTCCTCTATCAGCATCGGGACGACTTTGTGCAGGTCGCCGACGATGCAGTAGTCGGCAATTTTGAAGATTGGCGCATCGGCGTTTTTATTAATCGCCACAATGCACTCAGCTGATTGCATTCCTGCCAGGTGCTGGATTGCGCCGGAAATTCCGCAGGCGATATAGAGTCGCGGCCTTACGGTTCTGCCAGTCTGGCCGACTTGATGCGCATATGGGATATATCCCGCATCAACGGCAGCGCGCGACGAGCCAACAACACCGTCGAGGGCATCTGCGAGATCGTGCAGGATTTTAAACCCTTCTGCACTGCCTACGCCGCGGCCGCCAGATACGATGACTTCCGCTGAGGTAAGGTCAACTTTCTCCTTGACTGATTTTACCACATCAAGGACATTGGTGCGAATCATGTCTTGGGTCAAGTCGGCATCAAACTTCACGACGTCGGCCGCTGCGGTCTTTGGCGTGTCGAGCTTTCTCATAACACCCGGACGGACAGTCGCCATTTGTGGTCTGTGGTCGGGGGTGATGATTGTCGCCATCAGGTTGCCGCCAAATGCCGGCCGAGTTTGAAGAAGGTTCCTCTCCGTCTCGTGAATTTTCAAGTCCGTGCAGTCAGCGGTCAAGCCGGTTTTTAGCCTTGCTGCGACGCGGGGGCCGAGGTCGCGCCCGATGTAGGTCGCGCCGATTAAGATTATATTCGGCTGGTATTTTTTTGCAAGGTCAACAAACACCTTTGTGTAAGCATCGGTGGTGTAGGTTTTAAGAAGCGTATTTTCTGTAAGGTAAACAGTGTCGGCGCCGGCAGCGGAGAGCGCATCAGTCAGATTTGCGACATTGTCGCCAATCAGCACAGCGCAAAGTTTTTGCCCGAGGTCGTCGGCAAGCTTCCTGCCTTCGCCCAGAAGCTCGGCGGAGGTCTGCTGCAGCACGCCGCCGCGTTGCTCGCAAAATACCCAAACATCCTTATGGCCGGATAAGTCAACAACCTTTTCCGGAGCCGCATCTGCAACGATTGCACCGAATTTGCAAGAGGACACGCAAGCTCCGCAGTGCGTGCAAGCATCAGTCAATACAGCAAGCTTGCCCTGCATAACAATTGCGTCAAACGGGCAGCTTGGCAAACATAGCTTACAGCCCTTACATTTTTCATCTATAATTCTTACACTCATGTTTCGTACCTCCTAAACCAAGTGCCGCTCGCGCAGCCGTGATACCAATTGCCCAATCGAGCCCTTGCTGGAGTCGGGGAAAACCTCTCCTGCACGCTCAAGCTTAGGGGCAAAGGACTTGTGAACCTTCGTGGGAGAGCCTTCAAGGCCGATTTCTTTGGATTCTGCAAGCCCGATGTCTTTCATGCCCCAGAAAGGAATTTCTTTTTTATAGGCCTCATAAACGCCTGTAAAGCGAGGGTAGCGGGGTTCCCCAAGCCCGGAAATCGCCGTCAAAACGCATGGGAGCTTCACTTCTATTAGCTGATAGCCATCTTCGAGGGCTCTATGGACAACGACACTGCCGCCCTTAAGCTCGAGGTCGTTGACATATGTAACCTGCGGCAGGTCAAGCTTTTCGGCGACTTGCGGCCCGACCTGTGCGGTATCGCCGTCTATTGCTTGGCGCCCGGCAAGGACTAGGTCATAGGCGCCATGCTTCTTAATCGCCGCTGAAAGGACCATTGAAGTAGCCCATGTATCCGAGCCTCCTGCAAGGCGGTCTGTAACCAGTATGGCTTCGTCGCATCCCATAGCCAGCGCCTCGCGCAAAGCGACCTCCGCTTGGGGCGGGCCCATGGAAATAACCGTGATATGCACATTTTTATCCTTGTCCTTCAAGCGAAGGGCTGCCTCCAGGGCGTATTTATCATCCGGGTTGATGATGCTCTCGACGCCGTCGCGGATGAGCGTTCCGGTTTTCATGTCAATCTTGACCTCATTGGTATTCGGTACCTGCTTAATCAGCACTACAATCTTCATTATTTCGTCCTCCCTTATCGCAACAGGGTGCCTGCGATGACCATCTTCTGCACCTCGCTTGTACCCTCGTAAATCTCTGTAATCTTCGCATCGCGCATCATGCGCTCAACCGGATAGTCCCTTGTATACCCATAGCCGCCGTGGATTTGCACTGCCTTGGTTGACACGCTCATCGCAGCCTCGGATGCAAAAAGCTTTGCCATTGCAGCATCCTTTGAATAGGGCAGGCCATTGTCCTTGTTGTATGCGGCGCGGTACACTAAGAGCCTTGCTGCTTCGACAGCAGTGCCCATTTCGGCAATCATCCATTGCAGGCCTTGGTTGACTGCAATGGGCTTCCCGAACTGAATGCGCTCTTTCATATAGCTGATTGACTGATCCAGCGCACCCTGCGCAATACCGAGCGCCTGTGCGGCAATGCCGATCCGCCCGCCGTCCAATGTAGCCATCGCAATTTTAAATCCGCTGCTCTCGGCGCCAAGCAGGTTTTCTTTCGGAACGATGCAGTTTTCAAAAATCAGCTCCGTTGTGGCGCTGCCGCGGATGCCGAGCTTTGCTTCCTTTGTGCCGATGGAAAAGCCCGGGAAGTCTTTTTCAACTATGAATGCAGATATTCCGCGGTTGCCCTTGGACTTATCCGTCATTGCAAATATTATATAGACGTCTGCTTCGCCGCCGTTGGTGATGAACACCTTGCTGCCATCCAGGATATAGTTGTCTCCGTCTAAAACAGCCGTGGTTTGCTGTGCGGCAGAGTCAGTTCCTGCGTTAGGCTCTGTCAGGCCAAAAGCGCCCATTTTTTCACCTTTTGCCATGGGGACGAGGTATTTTTGCTTCTGCTCCTCAGAACCAAACATGTAGATTGGCGTTGCGCCCAAGGATATGTGGGCAGAATACATAACGCCCGTGGTGGCACAGTGGCGCGAGAGCTCCTCAATGCAAATTGCGTAGCTGAGATTGTCGCCTCCCGCACCGCCGTATGCAGCCGGGAAAGGCAGCCCAAGCATTTGGGCGTCTCTCATTTTTTCGAAAGTCTCCCGGGGGAATCGTTCCTCTTCGTCGATTGCTGCGGCGATAGGTTCGACTTCGTTTTTTGCAAATTCCTTGATTACCGTTTGAATCATTTGCTGTTCTTTTGTCAGTGAAAATACCATATGACAAACCTCTCCTTACAAAATCCCGAAATAGCTCGGGTTAATTACGTGCATGCAAATTTTAACTATCGTTTTTGCGCATATCCCTCTGCAATTTATTAAGCATTGCAAGGCATGATTCTATCACTGCTTCGATAAATATGCAACTATAATCGATTCCGATTTTTCGATTTTTTGGAAAATTCGAAAAAAAAAACAAAACAGCAGCCATGTGAAACAATGGCTGCTGTTTTGTTAACATATTTCTTTTAGCGTTTGTTATGCCTACGCCTCCAGCGATACTAGCCACCTATGCAAGACAGAAGCGACAACAGCCCTTGAAGCTGCGGAAGCTGGCGCAAAGTTGTCGCCCGGAAGGTCGCGGTACAGTCCCTGCGCTGTCAGAATGTTGACATACGCTCTTGCAAAGGTTGCGATTTCTTCGAAATCGGGCCACTCATAATCCATCAGAATCGGAATCGGAGCCTTGCCTGTGGCTTCTTGATAGCGTGCGATAAAGGCGGCAAGCTCTTGCATTGTGACCTCTTGGTTGCCGCGGAAAGTTCTTACGCCGTCATCGACGAATCCGGTAGTGACGCCTTCAGAGTACGCCCACAGTATGTATGGGGTCCACCACTGATTTGCGGTTACGTCTGCAAAGGGGTTCTCTAAATCATAAACATCAGGCGAGCCAGCCAGCCTGTATAGGATGGTGACAATCTCTGCGCGAGTCAAAGCTTGCTCCGGCCCGAACGTTCCATCCGGGAAACCACTCATAATTCCTCCGTCATAGACGTACGCAACAGCCTCGTGGTACCAAGCGCTCGGCGTTATGTCGCCAAATTGAGGCTCGCCGAGTGGCACTGTTAGTGCTGACGGCGCACCCCAGAAGGTCTCAGGGGCATAGCCTCTTACGAGCTCGTTTACCTCCGGAACTGCGCGCATGCGGATGAAGTATGCAGAATGGTTCTCAATGCCCATATCTGCCAGGTCAAATGACATTTCCACCAAGCGCTCGGCATTTGCGCCGGAGACATCCTGGGGATATGCAGGCACTGTAGCGGTGTGGACAGCGTTGGCGGGGTCGGTTTCGATTGGGGTGCTAAATGCAAATATCTCGAAAGCCGCACGCGGCACATTTTGCCACCTAACCACATTGCCGGCAATAAACGGAGCTATAGGCTCAGCGGCAGTGTGTCCGGGGCCGCGGAGCGCAAAAGCAGGGTCGTCGTACCGTAGGCCGAGCGTCCATTGGTTTATGCCCTGTGCATTGATGACGTTGGTGTAGCCAAAGAGTGCGAGGTTCTGCGACGCCGTCACAGTCCTTCCGCCGCTGCGGCAGATGACAACGATTGTGACTGCGCTCTTATCATCGACATGACCAAAAATAGCCTCTGCCGCTTCCTGCGTGTTAAACTGCGCATGGACAAAGCGGTCTGCCTCATCGAAGAACCTTAGGTTGCCTTCATCGGCAAATTCCGCCGCATTGCGAAGGTCTATCAGGCGGAATGTGTCTTGCGGAGTTGTGCCTATACTGTCGATGTTAGCCTCAATCAGCGCCCTTAGCTCGTCCGGCCCCATTGCTATGGTAAGTGGGAATTCTTGGACTTCGCTCAGGCCAGAGTCTGCGACGGACGCATCGTCGGAGACTGCGCGCATCCTGAACCAATACTGCCCCGGCTTGAGGTTTGTAGTGTCGCCTTGGCCTGCGCCTGGGAAGAAAGAGTCGCCAATGCCCGCCGGAGTATAGCCGGCAGGAAGGTCTCTTGTAGCCTCGCCCTCGAATTGGAGCAGCCTCACGTCAATCCTGTTATGTCCCTCGGGTGCCTCCGGCGATACGGGGCCTTCTGTTTCAACGACGCCTCGTGCAACGGCAACGTAATCCGTGCCGACCTGTGCCGCCTCAAAAGTGGCGAACGCATATACATTGTAGCTTGCTGCGCCTTCTACTGGAATGTAAAAGAGCCAACGGTAGTTTTGTTGCTGCTTGACATTCGGTGTTGCGAGCTGAGACTGTCCAAGCGCAGGCGAAATAAGTGAAATCGCCATCATCAGGGACAATGTCAGAGCAACGAGGATTTTGCCAGTCTTACGTTTTGCCATAGAACAATTCTCTCCTTTTCCCTTTTCCGAATTTGTGAGTCCTTTGCGTCCAACAATCAATTGGCGCACTGCGCACTGTGTCCGGTAGATTGTATAACAAACAGTATGCGCGCGTCAATATAAATGTTGCAAAATAATGGGTGTTTGATATAATGAGCGTCGGGGCGATGAGCCAATAAGCGAACGGAGGGAGATGGATAATTTGCACAAGAAGCTGCCGAGGTGGTTGCGGCCCAATGTGAGGCTTTATGTCATATTGTTGGTCGCTTTTGCAGTATCGACTTTCTTCATAGGCGACAACAACCGCATACTCGCAGGCGCACAAATAATCATTGTCGTTATCCTTGCGCTGTACTCCCGTATCGCGTCCAGCAAGCGGACAGCAAAGCTCTTAAACTACCTTGAATCAATTTCCGATAGCATGGATTTGACCGTGCGGGACACCCCAATGCCAGTAGTCATCTTCAGTACGGAGACGGGCGAGATGCTGTGGTCGAACGACCGCTTCATGATGACCACTGACCTCAAAGAGCCGTTTTTTGAACTGAACATAACGGATGTGGTGCCGGAATTTACTTGGGACTGGCTGCTAGATGGCAAAACTGAATGCCAAGAGCCCATTCACGTCGGCGGCAAGCAATACCAGGTGTATGGCAGTTTGGTGCGCTCGGAGCGGGAATATGTTGCAATGACGTATTGGGTCGACGTGACGGAGTATCGGCGGATTTGCGAAGAATACCTCGACACAAGGTTGGTTTTTGCCATAATTATGATGGACAACTACGACGAGTTGCTAAAAGGGCTCAGGGAGAAAGAAAAATCGGTGCTCCTTTCCGATATTGACGACTTAATCACGGCCTGGGCAGGCGACCAAGGTGGGTATTTGTGCAAGTATGAAAGGGACAGGTACCTATTCCTGTTCGAAGATAAGCACCTCGAAGGGTTTGTGAAGGACAAATTTTCCATTCTTGAGCAAGTGCACACAGAAACAGGCGCCGAAGGGATACACGCAACGCTCAGTATTGGAATAGGGAAGGATGGGGCGTCGCCCCAGGAAAACTACAGATATGCAAGTTTGGGCATAGAAATGGCGCTCAGCCGGGGGGGCGACCAGGCCGTCATTAGAAACCGGTATGGGTTTGAATTCTTTGGAGGGCACGCACCCAAGCTGGAAAAACGCACCAAAGTCAAGTCAAGGATTGTCGCAAGCGCTTTTGGCGAGCTCTTGAGCGACGCTTCAAACGTTTTTGTAATGGGGCACAAGGTGGGAGACTTCGACTCCGTGGGGGCGGCGATAGGCATCTGTTGCCTGGCGCGAGCTAAGCGCAAGCCCACATATGTAGTCATAGACATAGATACCAACAATGCAATAGAGTCCATAGAGCTGGTTTCCGACCTCCCGGAGTACAAGGGGGTGTTCATCACTGAGCAGGAAGCCATTTTGGAAGTTGACAGCAAAAGCCTGATTGTCGTCGTTGACACCAGCAGGCCGGATAAAGTGGAATCCGAGCCGCTGCTCCTGTCCTCCACGCGCATTGCCGTAGTAGACCACCACCGCCGAGCCGCAACCTAAGATCGGA
>Ga0209755_10000399_pt1 | contig 81003 bp, 86 predicted proteins | sample TergutCo191P1_FD_187301 | JGI IMG/M metagenome (GOLD analysis project Ga0209755, IMG submission 187301) | Cornitermes sp. P1 segment gut microbial communities from Petit-Saut dam, French Guiana - Co191P1 (SPAdes) (version 2) | ecosystem: Host-associated > Arthropoda: Insects > Digestive system...
TCTGCCCCTACGACCCCGCCGCTACAGCGGGCAAAGCCCGCTTCCGCTTCCTCACCGTGTCGCGCTTTAGCGCGACACGGCTCCGGAGCCGCGCTGTGCGCGGAGCAGACGCCGCTCCAGTTTGCGTTCGATATAGGCTTCTACTTCTGCTATGTTAAGCGGAGAATTCTTATCTCGTATCCACAGCAATGTGATTTTATTGCCGTCGAGGTCCAGCAAAATGGAGCCGGGCATTAGTGTAATCGAGTCTACCAAAATAACCTTCAGCACATCTGCTTCTATCTTGGTTCGGATGGTGACAATGTCCACCTTTGGCCCTTTAATAATCACCTTTATAATCTGAAAGCCCGCCACATAAATCTGCCCTATCAAATAAAAGGGAAACGTGGCGAGCTTATAAAAATTTATATTGGAGACTTCCTTAAACGGCAAAAATTTATGCACAAAAATCAGAGCGATGATACTAATCACCACCCCCGTAACCACACTGCGCACGGAAATACTTTCCGCAAGGATAATCCACACCAAGGTAAGTGCGACTATAGTAAAAACGGTATGCTTGCCCAACGCAAAAGCACCTCGATAAATTTTTACACGATTATATCATAGTGTTTTTTTTATTCAAGCGTATGATATAATGTCCAAAACATTTACAAAGGATGTTGTCGATGACAAAATACAACGTACTTTCCAACATAGGCTTTACAGTAAAATCCACATGGCAGGCAGATAAGATTCTTTTAATTTGGGTGTTTGCAGGTACATTTGTGCGGATATTGTTTCCGTTTGCGGGCATTATTACGCCTCGTATTGTTATTGACGAAATCGTTGCGGGTGCCGGCCGGCAGCGGTTTATTACTGTTATGGCGGTTATGGCATTGGTGCTGGTTGTTATACATTTTGTACATGGATATGTCAGGAATAAAATTAACCAGCACACCAGGCGCGTTGCCGCTACGGATTTTACCGTAAAGCATTCTCGCAAGCTTTTGACCATGGATTATGCAAATCTGGAAAAACCGGATTCTATTAAACTAAACAATAAAACCACACAAAATGTGTATAACAACGACGGTGCGGATTTTTTCCTCGCCACGTTGTCCGGCCTTAGTGAAAATATAGGCGGGCTGGTGCTGTTTGGCGGGGTAATTGCCATGGTACACCCGCTTATTTTAGTGCTTTTGGGGATAAGCGTGGTTATCAACGGCTTTCTCCACCGCCGGCACAGGAAATTTGACGAAGGCCGGCGGGAATATGTAGGAAAAACCAACAAGAAAAAATATACGGCTCGCTGGGTACTGAGCCAGAGGCCCTTTGCGCAGGATATCCGTGTGTATTCCATGGTGGGCTGGCTTAGGGGGCGTTGGGAAGAGCCATTGCTCGCGGTACGCGCTTCCGATATAAAATCTGCAAAAATGGGAATGACCTCCGGGCTGGCAGACAGCTTTATGGTGCTAGTCCGCGACGGAGCGGCTTACGCGTTTTTAACATATCTTTTGCTCGCCGACAGAATAGGCTTGGGCGAGTTTGTAATGCTTTTTGCCGCTATCGGCGGTATGGCAGCGTGGATAAACGGTATTTTGACAAACGGGACAGGCCTTTTCCGATGCTCCGTAAATGTAAGCGACCGCAGGGAAACCTTGGAATACCCGGATAAAGAGGGCAAGCAAAGGCCGGTGGAAGGCACAGAAAAAGCCCCGGAAATACGCCTGTCAAACGTAAGCTATACTTACCCGGCAGCAGATGTACCCGCAATAAAAAATATTTCGCTGACAATAAAGCCGGGCGAACGCCTTGCGATAGTGGGTGTAAACGGCGCGGGCAAAACCACGCTTATAAAGCTTATCTGCGGCTTTTACAGCCCTGCCGACGGCGAAATTTTTTATAACGGCACAAATATCGGAGAGCTGGACAAAAACGACTATCTTTCTGCCGTCACCGCCGTTTTCCAAAGAATTTATATTATGCCGGAGAGTATAGCGGTAAACATAGCGCAAGACAACAACCCCCACATGGAAAAAGTACGCAGCTGCTTGATAAAAGCGGGCCTGTGGGAAAAAGTAAAAACCCTGGAAAACGGGCCGGAAACAAACCTGGTGCGGGAGGTCAACGAAGACGCGGCAGAGCTTTCCGGCGGCGAGCTGCAAAAGCTTGCCTTGGCGCGTGCGCTGTACAAGGACGCGACCTTGATTATTTTAGACGAGCCGACCGCCGCACTGGACCCTATAGCAGAAAGCGAAATGTACAGGCAGTATGCATCCCTAACCGAGGGCAAAACTTCGATTTATATATCCCACCGTTTAGCAAGCACCCGCTTTTGCGACAGAATAATTTTACTCGACGGCAACACAATAGCCGAGGAAGGCACCCATGACGAGCTGATGTCCAAAAACGGAAAATACGCCGAGATGTTTGCAACCCAGGCGAGCTATTACAATGACGCAGGTGCGCGTCTTTCTCCGGGAGGTGCGGCATGAGCAGATTCCACACCGGCAACGAAAGGCTTACCCTAAAGCAAGCCCTAGCCTACAACAGGCGTGCGATAAAAATACTGCACAAGGTACGTCCGGGTGTATTGGTTATTGACTGCATAAATTCCGCGATTGAGGCAATTAACCCCTTGGTTGTTTTGTTTTTGTCGTCTCTTGTTATCAGCGAGCTTTCCGGTGGGCGCGAGGTTAGCCGCATTGTATTCTATGTAGCCTTGGCGGTGGGGAGCGGGTTTTTATTTTCTGCTGCAAGCAATATTTTGTGGTATGTGCGTACTAAAATCGGCGGCAACGATTTTTGGGAATGTATGCTCATGATGTTTGAAGAAAAGCATTCCTCCATGGATTTTGCAAATGTAGAGGACGCCGAGGTTGCCGCATTGCGTGCGGATATCCAAGCAAAAATTGACGCAAACGCACAGGGGCTTATGAAAATCGTATACACCGGGCCGTTTTTATTTGGGCGGGTTGTTTCGTTTATCGGTGCGGCAGTTATTTTGTCGGGAATGTTTTTTATTCCACCGGGGGAGACCTTTGCACAGTCTCATTTTATTTTGGTGCTTTTAATTATCGCTTCGATTATGGTGCCGGGCGTGGTAACGGTTGTTTTAACCAAACGCTCACATGAGCTGATACAATCCATCATGGCAAATGTTGCTAAATATAATATACTTTGGCAATACTACGCAAAAACATATACCCAAACCCCCGACGGCGGCATGGATGTCCGTGTTTTTAAGCTGGCCGGCCCCATTCTGCGGGCAATCGAAAAATCCCAAACCTGGTTTATGAAGGGCTACGAAAAAGCCGACAGCATGTTTTTTGGTATCAATGCTGCGGTTGGCGTTATTTTTACCGTGCTTGCGTTTTTGATTATCGGGCTTCGCGCACTGGACGGAATGTACGATATCGGCGAGGTTACGCGCTTTGTGGGCGCGGTCACGGCTTTTTCCACAAGCGTGGTGGCCATTATAGGACAGTCCGCAATATTGCACAGGAACGCCCCAAACCTGGGGCAGGTTTTCGATTATGTAGATTTGAAGCAGCACGCCGCCACGGCAGGCGGCAGGAAATTAAGCGACGAAACGGAGATAAAATTTCATAATGTTTCCTTCAAATATCCGAAAACCGACCGCTTCGCCTTAAAAAATATAAATATAACCTTTGCCCGCGGCGAACGCCTTGCCGTGGTAGGCATGAACGGCAGCGGAAAAACAACCATGATAAAGCTGCTATGCCGCCTGTACGAGCCGACAGAAGGGCATATCACCCTAAACGGCATAAACATCAATGAGTACGACTACGAAGAATATCTGAAAACCTTTGCAGTAGTGTTCCAAGAGTTCTTTTTGATGTCGATGCCCATAGGGCAAAACCTGGCCACAAACCTGGAATACGACACCGGCTTGGCGATTTCCGCCTTGGAAAAGGCGGGCTTTGGCGAGCGGCTAAAGGAGCTGGAGCACGGCTTGGAAACATTGCTGTACAAGCATACCGACGAAAGCGGTGTAAATATATCCGGCGGCGAAGCCCAAAAAATAGCACTGGCGCGAGCCATATACAAAAACGCCCCCTTTGTAGTGCTCGACGAGCCTACCGCCGCACTGGACCCTATTGCGGAGTTTGAGGTATACAGCAAATTTAATGATTTGATTGGCGAAAAAACTGCGGTGTTTGTATCACACAGGCTATCATCATGCAGATTTTGTCACCGTATAGCTGTTTTCCATGAGGGCCGGATTATCCAGCACGGCACCCATGAGGGGCTTCTGGCAGAAAATAACGGCAAGTATCACGAAATGTGGTGTGCCCAAGCGCAGTATTATGAGTAGAGGATGGTATAAATGGAAAGAAAAACAACAAAGCCCATAGTAGCGGTAGTAGGCCGACCAAACGTAGGCAAGTCCACGCTGTTTAACCGAATAGTAGGTGACCGCATAGCGATAGTGGACGACAAGCCGGGCGTAACCCGCGACAGATTATATGCAGATGCAGAATGGCTAAACCGCGCCTTCACGCTGATAGACACAGGCGGTCTCGACCCCGACGCAGACGACGTAATCACAAAAAACATTTTCCGCCAAGCGGAGGCGGCCATAGAAACCGCCGATATCGTATTATTTCTTGTGGACATAAAAGCGGGCGTTTTGGATGCCGACCGCCAAGTGGCGGACATGCTTCGTCGCGCACAAAAGCAGGTAGTCCTCGTAGTAAACAAGGTTGACGTCCCCACGCGAGAAAACCACGAGCTATACGAATTCTACGAGCTTGGTCTTGGCGACCCCGTTCCTATTTCTGCGGGACAAGCCCTTGGTCTCGGAGACATGCTGGACGAAATCGCCGCGTTCTTCCCACCCGTATCGGAGGACGAATACGAAGACGACCGCATTCGCGTAGCCATAGTAGGCAAGCCCAATGTGGGCAAGTCCTCCCTGATAAACAAAATCCTGGGCGAAGAACGCCTGATAGTAAGTAACATAGCAGGCACAACCCGCGACGCGGTAGACACCTTCCTAACCCGCGACGGAAAGGACTATTTGCTAATAGACACGGCAGGCCTTCGCCGCAAGTCCAAGGTAAAGGAAAACATAGAAAAATACAGCATTCTGCGCACCCTTTCCGCCGTAGAACGCTGCGACGTATGCGTCCTTTTGATAGACGCAGAAGAAGGCATAACCGAGCAAGACACAAAAGTAGCAGGCATAGCCCACGAACGAGGCCGAGCCGCCATCATAGCCGTAAACAAATGGGACCTAATAGAAAAAGACACAAAAACCATGAAAGAGTTTACCAAAAACCTGGAACACGAGCTAAAATACATGCCCTACGCGCCAAAGCTTTTCGTTAGCGCGCTTACGGGTCAGCGTATACACAAGCTTTTCGAGCTAATTTACACTGTCTACCAAAACCATGCCCTACGCGTAGCCACAGGCGTACTAAACGATGTTATCCTCGAAGCCACGGCAATGCACGCCCCCCCCACCGACAAGGGCAAGGCACTGCGCGTTTACTACGCGACACAAGTAAGCGTAAAGCCGCCCACCTTTGTGTTATTCGTAAACGACAGCAAGCTCATGCACTTTTCATACACGCGTTATCTGGAGAATAAAATAAGAGAAGCATTTGGCTTCGACGGTACGCCCGTTCATTTCATAACCCGCGACAAGAAGGAGTAAGTCGCAGACGCGGAAGCTGTAGCAATTTTGCCTAAACGTGAACGGGGCGTCGTATACCCCCTGTTGTATCAAACGCGTCCATCGCGGGGATTTCCCCCCGCTGCTAGAACCTTCGGCCAACCGCTGCGGGGGGAAATCCCCGCGATGAACTACATGGGCTAACATGCGACCCCTACGGAGGGCAAAACCGCTACAGCTTCCGCTCGGCTCGTACGATAATGAGGAGTGCTTCCGACGGGCGGTAGATGTTTTTGGATTAAGCTTACCGGCTCATATGATTACTGGCTTAGCGGGCATTTACCATTTTATGGGTAGATGTTTTGGATAAAAGCACTCCGGCCTATATAAACACTGGCTTGCATCAGCATAGGAGTAGGGTGTTGTATCCGATGGAAGCCAGCAGCTTATCGAATACGGCTATGTGCTGCGGAAATTTGCGTGTTATTACGTCGTAACATTCCGCAATAATATAATCACACAAAACCAGTTCGTGGTTTTCGCAAACATGGAGTAATACTTGCGCAGGCTTAGATTTTTGGTTGTAAACAGCCGACACAATTACATTTGTATCAATCATTATTCTCATTAGTTGTTTGCCCCGTATCGTAGTTCCATTACGTCGGTCAGTATTTCGTCTTCGGAATAATCGCTACCCATTACTGCTGTCTGAGCTTCCTTGATGGCTGTGATGTTTGTATTTTGCACCGTTATTTCTCCATTTTCTTTGCGGAAAAACAATATTTTGTCGCCTGCTTTTACATTTAATGCGCGTCGTATTTCTACGGGTACAGTGATTTGCCCGTTATTCGACACTCTAGCCAAGTTCATATAGCACAACCTCCCAATCTCAAGAATCTTTGAGATTAGTATATGTAAGGTTTTGCACAAAGTAAAGAGCAACGTAAAAGCATACCAACACCACTGGACAAACAATATATCTTCGGGCATACTCCAACATGCAACATCTGTAACGTCTTGGCTCAAGCATATTTGGTATTCCAAAAATGGAGGTTTCACACATGTATCGACTAATAGCACTGCTCATCGGCTACGTAATAGGCACAATCCAAACCGCATACTACGTAGGCCGCCTGCACGGTATAGATATCCGCGACCACGGCAGCAAAAGCGCGGGTATGACAAACGTAACCCGCACGCTCGGCAAAAAAATGGGCGCGGTGGTTTTTCTTGTGGATATATGTAAGTGCTTTGCTGCATTTATCATTGCGACGCTGTTATTTGGTGGCGACGGCGATTTTCCCGGTATTTACGCGGGTATCGGCACGGTGCTTGGGCATTGCTTCCCCGTGTTATTAAAATTCCGTGGCGGCAAGGGTGTTGCATGTGCCCTCGCGCTTATTCTTATGAATGGCTGGCTGCCTGCTATTATTGCATTTTCGTTTGGCGTGGTTATCGTGGCTGTCACTAGGTATATTTCGTTGGCGTCGCTGGTGATTACGCTTGTTACGCCTATACTTATGCTGATATTTGGCTTTGGCACGGAGGCGATTGTGCTAATGTCAGCCCTTGCCGTGCTTATCTGGTTTATGCACAGAGAAAACATAAAACGCCTCATCCGCGGCGAAGAAAGAAAGTTTTTATCAAAAGAGACAAAAAAAGAGACTGAGTAATAGAAGTCCCTTTTTTTGTGTCATGTACTACTCGTCGATTTGGCAAATGGGTGCGCTCCACGGATGTATAACCGTGCCGCTACCTCCCTGGTTGCCTGCGTAGGCGGTTGCGCTAAGGCTAACCACTAAAGCAAGGGCTAAAACAACTGTTACAATCTTTTTTACCATTCTTCTAAACCTCCTTCCTTCATTTCCGCATAAAGGTGATATGCGATTTTTTTTAACTTGCCAATTTTTGATGTTGGCACCGTATTACGCTTAGTATAGTAGTTTATTACAAAATTGCAATACTCTAAGGCAACATCATTATTTTTTTGTTCAACCAAGTAAGGGATGGTTACGCCATACACGTATTCAAAAGAGTTGGTTTCATTAAGTGTTATAAGATGATGTAAAGATTTAAACAAAATCGAGTATATAGTGCTTTCAGTCGTTAATCCCATACCTTCTTGCACCAGCTCTTTACATGCATTAAAATTCCGTAGCTCCAGCAAGCACCACGCCTTTTGGTAGAGATTTCCCAAATAATCAATACTTCCTTTTTCGGAGCAATCTAAGGCCATATCTAAATATTTGATGGCAGTATAAAAGTTTTTTGCAACGCGGTACATATATCCGTAGTTATTTAAAATTAAATGCTTATACTTAGGGTCATCATCAGGGATTTGTTTCGCACATTCGTCGAGCAGTGTTTTTGCACCCTGTAAATAACCGATTTTTATAAAGTTTAGGGCTAGAAAAGCATCAACGACAATTTTAGAGAGGACTTTTCCGCCACCGTAATTAAGTTCTCGTATTTTTTCTAAAAATGCAATCGAGCGAGCGTGGCGACCCATCAGCTCATAACAATAGGCTATATTGTAGTAGAGTACAAAATTTACCTTTAGGCCATTTTGCATTAGCTCAAAGGCTCTTAGATAATATTTAAACATGTCCTCTTTGTTTCCTCTTATTATGCTCAATGTACCCATGTTGTAATTGTAGTGATGTTCTTCGACAATACTCAGCTCGCCATATGCTTCGATTTTTTTTAGTATGGTCATTGCTTTATCAGGGTCTTTCATGTATCCCAGCAGCAATCTGCATTCAAACAATAAATAAAGCTTATTAAGCTCTGTATCATATTCCAAATATTTTATGCACTTAAGTTCTTTTTGCATTTCCAGGGCGTCTTCAAACTCTCGTTCGTTAATCATATCATGCCATTTGTGCAGCAATTTGGTAAATTCTCTGCGTTCGGTCTCAGTAAAAGGAAGCCTCTCCACGCCCAATACTTTCTTAAAATCGCGCAATGTATCATCAGGACAACTACATGTGCCGTTTTCTATATGGCTGATTTTTGTGCGGTCATACATCAAAACATTGGATACGGCTTCTTGAGAAAGGCCTACATCCTTCCTTATGCGTTTAAGTATCAGACCAATAGGAGGTTTTTTTGTATTCATAATAATCCACTCCCGAATAATGTGATAATTTTTGCAAAAAAATTGTATCACAAACACAAATATAGCCCGTCAGACTTTACGTGTCAACCACCCCCACAGATTGCAGTGGTTAAAATGTGATTTTTTCACAAGTGATTTTTGTAACACTCACGACGACTAATGGTATTTTGCTATATCATATGTGTACAAAAAAATAACAGGAGGTAACAACATGTCCGAAAAAATTGACAAAACAGTGTTGCGTAAAGCCATGGGCAAACGCCTGCGCGGCGTACGCAAGTCCTTTGGTATGTCTCGCGAGGAGCTTGCAAGCCAAATGAAAATGTCACAAAGCTTCCTTGGCCTAATAGAAAGAGGCGAAAGAGGCATAAACGCCGAGCGTCTAAAAACACTCTGCGATTTCTTCCAATGCTCTGCCGACTACCTGCTGCTCGGCAAAGAAAACGCTGCACGGGATATTTCACCCGACAGCGATTTTGCACAAGCAATCAGCGTGCTTTTGCAGGACAATGCCAGACAAAAACTGCTGGAGTTTGTAAAAATGCTTCATGTACAAGTACGTTCTCAGGGCGACGAGTAGCAAATTAGCCCCCGCACCCTCCTTGCCAGTTTGTACAAATATGGTATAATACTCGGCAACAGCATAACCAAGGAGGCGTTTTATGAGATACGTATTTACAGGAAAAAACATGAGCGTAACAGAAGGCATAAAGGAGAGGGCAGCAAAAAAGCTCGGGCGTTTGGAAAAGCTGCTACCCGACAACGCAGAAGCCTATATAACATTTAGCGAAAACAAGCACCTGACAAAAATGGAAATCTCCGTGCCGTTGCACAAGCGTGTTTTGCGTGCAGAGGTTAGCAACGAGGATGTTACGACATGCATGGATTTGGCCGTGGACATCTTGGAGAGACAAGTGGTTAAGTACAAATCGCGCCTGCGCGACCGACGCCGCCGCTCTGTAGCCACCAGCGACGAGCTTATATTTATCGAGCCGGAGGCCGTAGAACCCACCGACAACGAAATCATCATCACACGTACAAAAAAATTCGCGCTAAAGCCCATGGACGCACAAGAAGCCGTTATGGAGCTGGAGCTGTTAAACCACAGCTTCTACGTATTCCGCAATAGCTGGACGGACGAAATCAACGTAGTATACAAACGTAACGACGGCGAGTACGGCCTGATAGAGCCACAGTAATGGTTTTTGCAACAAACAACAAAAACAAGGCTAATGAGCTAAGCGAAATGCTCCGGGCGGAAGGTGTAAACGTAAAAACGCTTTCCGCTTTGGGGCTTATTTTAGTCCCCGGAGAAGATGGAAACACCTTCGAGGCCAACGCGCTGCAAAAAGCTACAGAAACCTCCACCTTTTTAAAGAAAATGGGCCATTTGGATGAAGCTATAATCGCAGATGACTCCGGCCTGGAGATAGACGCCATGGACGGCGAGCCGGGCGTGGATTCCGCATTGTTTATGGGAGAAAACACCCCCTACGAAATCCGCAATGCAGAAATCATCCGCCGTTTGGAGGGCGTCCCAAAAGAAAAACGCACCGCCCGCTTTGTATGTGTGATAGCCTGCGCCCTGCCCACAGGAGAGACCTTCACCACACGGGGCGTTATCGAGGGCGAAATCGCCCATAAGCCCCAAGGAGAAAACGGCTTTGGCTACGACCCTATTTTTTTTGTGCCAAGTCTGGGCAAAACCACCGCACAGCTTTCTTCGAAAGAAAAAAACAAGATAAGCCATCGCGGACAAGCCCTGCGAGCCATGGTTGCTAAGCTGAAAGGGGACGGGCTGGTGTGAAAATACTCGTAGTAAGCGACACTCACGGCATGACGGGCAAGCTGGAAAAAATTCTCGCCCGCCACGCAGACGATGTAAAGATGGTCTGTCACATAGGCAACGCCCCCGAGGATTTAATGCAGTACCAACCCAAATACCCAAGCCTACCAATGGTAGCGATAGCGGGCAACGGCGACTACGACTACAACGCCCAGCCCGAGGCCATCCTGCAATTTGTCCCATGTGTAGATGCAGGCAAGGAGGCCTTGGTAAAAATTTTGCTAATCCACGGCCACCACCACGGGGTATACAACGGCATAGACCGCCTCGTCTACTACGCCAAAGAAAAAGGCGTAAACGCAGTTTTCTATGGGCATACGCATATTCCGCTGGAGACCACGGTTAACGGCATATATGTATTAAACCCCGGCAGCCCGTCATGTCCACGCGGCAAAAGCAACGCCTCCTACGGCATAGTAGAAATCTCGCCCACCGGAGAAATATCAGGAGAAATATACCCCGCGTAAAACGCGGCTCCGGAGCCGTTCACGCAAAGCGTGAAGGTGAGGAAGTGTAGCCGGGCTTTGCCTGGCGGAACGGCGGGGTCGTAGGGGCAGAGCCCCTACTTAAAGGAAGGATACTCGACGCATGACAAAATGGAAAATACGCGAAACAGACGCAGACCTTACCCTCATGGCACAGGTACTTAATATAAAGGAAACAACAGCATGTGTGATGGCACACCGAGGCATACGCAGTAAAAAAGCCGCGGTTTCTTTTCTTGCGCCGTCCATAGAGCGTCTGCGCGACCCCCTTCATATGAAGGATATGCAAAAAGCCTTGGAAATAATACTGGAAGCCTGCCAAAGCGGAAAAAAAATTACAATCTACGGCGACTACGACGCCGACGGCATAATGAGTACGGCCATCCTGTACAAAGCCCTTACACGCTTAGGCGCAAACTGCGAATACTACATACCTCACAGAATAGAAGAAGGCTACGGCCTAAACCAAAAAGCGGTAGAAAAAATCGCAAACGGCGGCACAAATTTAATAATAACCGTAGACAACGGCATAGCCTCCGCAGAAGAAGTAAAAACCGCCGCCGAGCGTGGCATACCCACGGTAATCATAGACCACCATGAGCCGCAGGAGGCCTTACCCCCCGCCGTGGCCATAGTAGACCCAAAACAGACCGACTGCACATATCCCTTTGAAGAGATGTGTGCGGCGGGTATCGTATATCTTTTTGCTACCGCGCTTGCCGACCACGCAAAAAATCCGCTAACAGACGAAGAGCGCGACGAGCTACTAGTGCTTGCCGCGATAGCAACCCTTTGCGATATAGTGCCGCTACAGGACGAAAACAGAATTTTGGTAAACAGCGGCCTTGCCGTGCTTAATGCAAACAAGCTGATTAACCCGGGCTTGGGTAGCCTAATCACCATTCGCGGATACTTGGATAAGCCCATCGAGGCGTTTACCGTAGGTTTTGTAATCGGCCCGTGCCTAAACGCAACGGGGCGACTGGAAAGCGCGGAGCTTGCCGTGGAGCTTCTGCTAACGGCAGCAGAAGACACCCAAAAACGCCTAAAGCTCGCCCAACGGCTCACCGAGCTAAACGAAGCCCGCAAAGCTCTAACAGCGGAATGCGTAGACCGCGCCCTCGCCGATTTGCCCGACCCACTGCCCCGCGTAATCGTTATCACCGACTTTGAGGCGCACGAAAGCGTGGCAGGCATAGTCGCAGGCCGTATTCGCGAAAACACCCACCGCCCCACGATTTTAATAACCCAGGGCGACGGCGCAACAAAGGGGAGCGGCCGTTCCGTGGAGGCATATAATTTATTCGAAGCGTTGTATGCGCACCGTCATTTGTTTACGCGATTTGGCGGCCACGCCATGGCGGCGGGTCTTACACTTCCCGAGGAGAATATTCCCATTCTGCGGGAGGCATTAAACGCGGACTGCACGCTGCCGGAGGAGGATTTTGTCCCCTCCCTGCAAATAGACCGCGTTCTGCCCTCGGAAGAAATTACCCTCGCCCTTTCCGACGAGCTTTCCCGCCTCGCGCCCTTTGGCAAGGGCAACAGCGAGCCGCTATTTGTAAGCTACGGTCTTCTGGCGGAAAAAGTGCGTGTTTTAAACGAAAAAAACACCCTAATCTTCACATTTACAACAAACACAGGTAAACGCCTAAAGGGAATAGCCTTTGGCCTAAACACACTATACGCCGCCACCTTTTCGGACAAAACAGAAAATATCGAAATGGACGCCGTATACGCCATCGAGACCAATACTTGGAACAATGTGACAGAAGTACAAATTCGTATTCGAGATTTTAGGGCGTGCGAATAATAACATACAAACTTCACAAAAAAACTTGTCATGTGGCAAAAAATATGTTACTTTACCCAAGCAAGCGGGTTTTTTGTCATGCATTGGGGGGGTTGTTTTTATGCGTACAATTTACATAACACTCGGTTAAAAAATAAATGCGGCAAAGACCGCTTTATTTGTGTATAAAATAAAGAACAGGAGCGTGCTTTATGCTTAGAAGCTTAAAAGGCAAGTTTGTAATCCCCAGTGTTGCGGTACTGGCAGTGCTGGTTATTTTCCTGATTGTCTACACTTTTGTTAGTGTGGAAAACTTCTCCTCGGACATTACGCAGCAGAGGCTGGAGACGGCTATCCAAACCACAAATTCCTATATGGAATCCATGCAAGAAGTCAGCCGTATAGCCAGTATCGCGGCGGCGAGCAGTGCCACCGTAATTTACCACATGCGCAACTGGAACGCGGGCATTAACGCCGAAGCCGGCAGGCAGGCACTTCTCACATACCTAAACGGACGCAAAGCTGCATTGGGCATTGATACCTTTGTGCTGGTAGACAGCTCACAGGTCGTAAAGCTCCGTTCTCACGCGCCGGATACCTTTGGGGACTCTGTATATGGTGTGCCGCTGTTTATGCGTGGCGCGGCGGGAGAGAGTATCCCCAGCTTTTCCAGCACGGCGGCCATCCCCATGACAATGTCGTATCTTACGCCTATATGGGACGACGGTGTGGTTATAGGTACGCTTTCCACTAACAAGATAATGTCCTCCAATGAGTTTGTGGACAGCTTTGGCCGTGCACTAAATGCAGAAATCACGATATTTATAGACACAGGCGAGCGTATAGCCACCACACTCACAGACGCCCAGGGCAGACGCGAGGTAGGCATTTACGCCCCCGACGAGGTTATCCAAACCGTTTTGAGGGAAGACAGAAACTACTCCACCACAAACCTAAACCTACAGGGACGCCCGTTTAGTGCGTATTATTTCCCGTTGCATGGCTGGGCGGATAACGTCATAGGCATGTTTTTTGCAGGATTTTCCAACGAATATACGGAAGCCCAAAAAAGCACTATGCAAACCACACTTATAGTCATAAGTGCTATCGGGCTTATCATCGCCGCGATTATTATGTACCTTATCACGGTAAAGCTTACTTCTCCCATCAAGGGGCTGGTTACGCTTGTATCGGATGTTTCTGCGGGGCGGCTTAACACTAATGTCAACACGCATGGCCTTCCCAAAGACGAAATCGGTGCGCTTACATTGGACGTTGTTTCTCTCGTAAACGTCATACGCGGCATGGTTGACGACCTTTCTCATATACAAGAAGAATACAATGTCAAGGGCAATATGAAACACCGCGTAGACGCCGACAAATACCAAAACTCCTTCCGCGAGCTGGTAATTTCCATTAACGACATCCTCGAAGAAGAAGTCTCAAACATCCAAAACGTAAGCGATATACTGGAAAGTATCGGCAACGGTAACTTTAAAGTAACAGTCAACGACCTGCCCGGCGACTTTATAATGCAGTCCAACTCCATACGCAGCGTACTCGCCAAGCTGGACTCCGTAAACACGGAAATCGTAAACATCGTAGACGCCGCCGCCGTAAAAGGCGACCTAAGTTACAAAATAGACACCTCGCAATTTGAGGGTAGCTGGAAAGAAATAATGAACGGCCTCGTCAATATTTGCAAAGCCGTAGACACCCCGCTAAAAGTTCTTAATCTCGCGGTTAAAGAGATGGGTGTAGGTAACTTTGACATAAATGATATTGACAAAAAGCTACGGGAACAAGGGCTTAATACAGAAGCCTCAAGCTTCAAAGGTGTATTTAAAGAGATTATCGTAGGCTTTGAGACATCCATGGCCTCCATATCCTCATACATCGGAGAAATAGAAAAAGTGTTGGCACAAATGGCACAGGGTGACCTGCGCACCAGCATTAGCCGCGAGTTTGTGGGCTCATTCGACCTGATAAAGCGCAGTGTAAACAATATCAGCTCCACACTAAACAAAACCATGAGCGAAATAAACTCCGCCTCCGAGCAGGTGTTATCCGGCGCGAAACAAATCTCCATGAGCGCGAACGACCTCGCAAACGGTGCGCAAACACAGGCAAGCTCCATCGAGGAGCTTAACGCCTCCATCGACCTCATCTCGCAACAAACAAAACAAAACGCCGACAGCTCATCCACGGCAAACGACCTCTCCGTAAAATCCACATCAAACGCCAAAGAGGGCAACGAGAGCATGAAACAAATGCTATCCGCCATGGAGCAAATCAAAGACGCGTCCAACAACATCTCCAAAATAATAAAATCCATCCAAGACATAGCCTTCCAAACAAACCTGCTTGCACTTAACGCCGCAGTAGAAGCCGCCCGCGCAGGCGAACACGGCAAAGGCTTCGCCGTAGTCGCAGAAGAAGTACGCAGCCTCGCCGCCCGTTCCCAGTCCGCCGCAAACGAAACCACAGGCCTAATACAAGAATCCATCGGCCGTGTAGAATCCGGCTCGGGCATAGCCGTATCCACCTCAGAATCCCTCGACATCATAGTATCCGGCGCAACAGAAATCTCCGACATAATAAACAATATAACCACAGCCTCCCGCGAGCAGGCAGAAGCCATCTCCCAAGTAAGCCAAGGCCTGCAACAAATCTCACAGGTAGTACAATCCAACTCCGCCGTCTCCGAGGAAACAGCCGCCGCATCCGAGGAGCTAAACTCCCAAGCAGAGCTGTTACAACAGCTTGTGGCGTATTTTAAACTTTAAGGTATCTTGCCCTTCGGGGCTTACATAATTCCCATCTTCCCGCCGACACCCGCACGGGGCGGGAAGAATGGCACGTGCGTCGGCTCTCATTTTACGGTTATCAACTCCGTCGGGGAAGTGGCTGTGTTGGTCTCCTCCGGAGCCTCAACACAACCACATAACCCCGCCGTTCGTCGCTAACCGCAAAATGAGAGATACGCGCTTAGCCATTCTTCCCACCCCGCGCTATGACCGAGGTAGATGTTTCTGACAAAACCTCACCAGCCCGCATAAACACTGCATTGTTGTCAAGAGAACTGTCCCCGTGACAACATATTTTGCAGTTCCGCGACAGTATTTTTTACCTGTGAATCGTTACCGTCTACGGCTATGCGATATGTCCCTTGCATGGAGGTAATTTCCACAAAATGCTGTGTTGAGAGCAAATACATAAATGCAAATGCGGAAATTATAATGGCGAAAACTGTAAGTATGGCGGTGGGGACGTTGGCATTGTAGGCAAATGTTAAAATTCCACAAAGGAATAAAGCGACATACATCACTTTTTTGGAGCGGCGTTTTATGATTTCGACCGCGAGTATATCGCTATACAGTAATACTGCATAAATGATGTATTTAAGGGGGTCATACAGCCGATACCCCACGCCTGTAACATCTCGTATATTTACGATTTTGCGCTCTTTAGTGCTTGCAAGGTCACCGCCTGCGTCAAATGTAAAAACACTGCCGGAAAAGTAAATGCGTTTGTTTGTTAAAGTTGCACCTACGCTTTCCACTGCGCCGCCTGTCAAAAAGTTGGCCATGTAGCCTGTGCCAAACACGGTAATTTGCTTTTCATCGGGACTGCAAAACTCCCCGCCATACTTACTACTGTTTGTCATTTCAATTTTCCTCCCTGTTCCAAGATATTTGCGTACCCCACTTAAACTACGTGAGGTACGCAATCAAAAAAGGTGTGTAGAAACGGCAAAAAACTGCCATCAAGCACACACCTTGAATATTAAAATCAAGCTACGTCAATTAAAAGCAAAACACGCCCACACTCCATGTTGAAACGGAGATGAAACAATGCTAAACTGATAGCCGCGTAGTGGCGGGCGAAAGCCCGTGTGTGTGGTGATGTCCTCTATCCCTACACTCGCCATTTGGTGTTTCCAGCACCTCATGGTCACTGCGTCTTTTTGTTACCAATTGCATAATAACATGGTTTTTTTGTAGGTGCAAATTTTCTTTTTTATTTTTTAAAATTAATCCGTTATAGCCCTAGGGCGGGGTACACATTGGCTAAGCGCGTTTCACAAAAAACGTGATTGACGGCGAACGGCGGGGTTATGTGTCTGCGTCGAGGCTCCGGAGGAGACCGACGCAGACACTTCCCCGACGGAGTTGGCAATTGCGTTTTTTGTGCCGACGCGTGTGCCAATGTGTACCCCGCCCAAAGTTATCCCGCTGATTTTTTTGACATAAACGGGGCAAGATATGATATAAATATATAGGTGATTTTATATGAGCGACGAAAACAAAAAACTAAATATTGTAAAAGAAGATATTTTGGCAAAAATGACAAAGCTTGGCGAAAGCCTTGATGTAAAGCGTGCAGGGGTTTTGGATGTGCGCAAGGAGATGTGGCGCGAGGCACGGATTGTTTTACGTGACTTTGATGACGTTGCCGACCTTTCTATTTTTGCAGAGGAGGTTGCTCGGCATGAGGGGCAGTATGTGCAGGCCAGTGAGGAGATAAAAAAGCTGGGCAAGATGCTGGATTCTCCTTATTTTGCGCGGATAGATTTTCTGGAGGACGGGGTAACGGACGAGATTTATATTGGGCGACATTCGCTTTTTGATGATGGCAAGCAGGCTTTTCATGTTTATGATTGGCGTGCGCCTATCAGCGGCATGTACTATGATTTTGGTACAGGGGCGGCTTCTTTTACCGTGCCTGCTACGGGCGTCGTGATTAGCGGAGAAATCACGCTAAAGCGGCAGTACCAAATAGAAAAGGGCGAGCTGGTTTACCTTTTTGATAATGAAATCGCTATCGAGGATGATATTTTGCGGCTGGAGCTTTCCAAGGCAAGCGAGGCTCGGATTAAGGCTATTGTTAACACTATTCAGGCAGACCAAAACCGCGCCATACGTGCGGAGGCGGGGTCGCTTTTGGTTTATGGGCCGGCAGGCTGCGGCAAAACCTCGGTTGGGCTGCATAGGCTGGCCTATTTGCTTTACCGCCACCGCAATAGTTTAAGCTCGGCTAAGGTGCGGATTTTTTCGCCCAACGCCATATTTTCGTCGTATATCGCGGGCATTATTCCCGAGCTGGGCGAGGAAGACGTACAGACACTGGATTTCGAAAATTTGCTAAAGGGTAAATTCCACAGCCCGTATCAGATGATTGAGCAACTGGAAAGCCCCGACGATAACCGTACAAAATGGCTGAAGATTAAATTTTCCGAGGAGTTTATTAATTCTCTTGAAAATCTCATCGCTAATTTTCAGCCGACATTCGAGGATGTAATTTTTTACAATGATAAGCTCTGCGACCGCGGCCGATTAAAGTCGCTTTACGAGGACCGCACAACCCAAGGCACGTTGTTCTCAAAAACCGAGCGTGTAATTAACTATGTAAACCAGTGCTACACAGAATATTTTAAGGCGTACAACCGTAAAATCACGGATATTTTTAACGATATCCACGACGAAAATTTCAGCGACGGTGATATCCGCGCAAAATTTGAGGAAGAAAAAAACATCGCCCTCATGGATATCCGAAACCGCTCATACCCTGCGGCGTCGCGTATCTACGAGAAATTTATGCGCGGTTACGCAAAAAAAGCGGGAGCTTCTTTCACGTACGCCCGTGACGCGCTACGCATGGAGAAGCTATTCTTCGAAGACGCGCTTATGATGTTTTATATAAACCTGCTGCTGGGTCGCGTAAAAACCGAAAAAACCGTAAAGCACATCCTCATAGACGAGGCGCAGGATTTGAGTATTCTGCACCACCGTATCCTAAAAAAACTGTACCCGAAAAGCAACTTTACCGTACTCGCAGACGCAAACCAAGCCCTCTACCCGGAAATCAATGTAAACAATACCGACGCGCTTATTGCCCTATACCCGCAAGCTCAAATTATCCCGCTGACAAAAAGCTACCGCTCCACCTATGAAATAATGAACTTCGCCGCGCAGCTAATCGGCCAAGAAAACCCGGGCGCGTTTTTGCGCAACGGCGAAGCCCCCACCATCATAGAAAACCCCGACCCCATTGCCGCCACCCTCGACATCCTAACCACTCTTTCTCCCGACTACAACACCGTGGGCATTCTCCTTCCCACCCAATCCGAGGCCGTAGCTTTTTACGAAAAATTTAAAAACCACTTCCCAAAAGAAAACGCGCCCCGTCCGCTAAATTTTATAAATGCAGACTCCGCCGCCTTCCCAAAAGGGATAATGATAATGGCCGCCGCCTTCGCAAAAGGCCTAGAGTTTGACGTGGTAATCTGCCCCGCATTTATACAACCGCAAACCACTGCACAACAAAAATTAATGTATTTGATATGTACACGTTCACTACACAGGTTATTTCTGGTACAATAGGAAAGCAGGGGGGGAATACTTAACTACGGGTGGTTTTTTCATGGGGATACTTACAGGCCATTACAACTGGAGCATTCTGGTAACGGTCGTACTCATTATCGTAAGCGTATCAAATTTATTTATCATATTTTTGACGGTAATATACGACACAAAAACAAGAATGCGGCGGGATTATATCCGTGCGTATTTGTTGCTCGTATCGTTTAGCCTGTTTTACAGCCTTATGACCATCGCAGAAAATGAAGAACTCGCCCGTATGTATTGGGCACTTGGCTTTGTTTCAAACATCGTGTTTTATCCAAGCTGGCTTGTGTGCTTAACAAATGTTTTAAAGCTTAAAAACAATAATTTTAGAAATCTGCTAAATGCATTGTCTGTTTTTACACTTGTTTTTGCGTTGGTATGTGTTTTTTACGGCGATGTGCGTATTGTAAATACTGCGTTTGGTAATCAGTTTTCGTATAGTGGCCCTTTATTCTTGTTTATGTTTTTTTATGTATCCGCTTTGATAGCGGGTATTTTTATTGCCTTTGTTTTTTGGATGAAACAGGCCGAGCTAAAGGGACGTAAACGGGATATTTTTGTGCTTATTATGCTTGTGGCGGCTACTGCCCCCGTAGGGTATCTTACAGACTTTGCTTTACCTGTGCTTACAGGGTATACGGCTGTGCCTTTGGCGGGGATTTTAATTTTGCCGCCGTCGGTGCAGTTTTATTTATCTGCAAAAAAATATCGTACCTTTGGTGTTACGGCTTCCAATATCTCGGAATATATTTTTACTTCCGTTACCATCCCCACCTTTGTGCTAAACAGAAGAAACAGAGTTAGCCTGCAAAACAAAGCCGCAGTTAGCTTTTTAGGCCGCAGTATCGTGGGTAAGGATTTTAGCGGGGTAATTTCTACAGAAATCGCCTTCGACCACAGCTTTACCGACAAAATAGTAACGCTGGAAACCCGCCATGGTACAAAAACCTGCGACATGGTACTCACGATAGAAACCGATAAATACGACGACGCGATATGCAAAATCGTAGTTTTGCGCGATATCACCGACATCGTAGAGGCAAACAATCATATGGGTGTGCTTGTCAAGGAGGCCACCCGCGAGCTGGAGTACGAAACAGCAATGCTAAACGCCGTATTTGACGCAATGCCGGATATTTTGTTTTGCAAGGACTTAAACTTCAGGCATTTAAGAATCAATAAAAGCTTTGAAGAAATGTTTAATATCAACAGAGAAGACATACTCGGCAAAACCGAGGAGGAGGCTCTTAACTTACCCAAGGAGGTCAGCGATTCTTGGCGTGCATGGGACACCCGCGTATTAAACGAAAAAACCATGCTGAGGAACGAAGACCATGTTCCATTACCGGACGGCACTATACGCATATATGAGTCGCTAAAAGTCCCTCTCATCATAGATGATACACCTATCGGCTTGCTTGGCCTCGCACGGGACGTCACCTCGCGCAAAAAACTGGAGACAGAACTGATGGAGGCGTCAAAGCTAAAGTCGTCCTTCCTTGCAAAAATGAGCCACGAAATCCGCACCCCCATGAACACAATCATAGGCATGACAGACATCATCCTCCAGCGCGAAAACATCCCCGCCGACATAGAGGACGACATTAACAGAATCGCAACATCGGGTGACATGCTGCTCGGCATAATCAACGACATACTGGATTTTTCCAAAATAGAAGCAGACAAAATGGATATCATAGCAGCTCCGTATAACATAGAGAATCTGATAGACGACGTAATCCAGGTTAACCGCATTTACGACCACCCCATAGTATTCGAGCTGGAAATTGACGAAAATGTACCCATATTGCTGGTAGGCGACGAGCTTCGCGTAAAGCAGGTTTTAAACAACCTGCTCTCCAACGCTTTTAAATACACAGACGAAGGCGTTGTCACACTAAAAATAAACTTTGAGCCGCTGGACGAAAATAACATCACTTTAATACTAACGGTAAGCGATACAGGCCGCGGTATGACAAAGGAGCAGTTATCCACATTATTTGTAGAATACCAGCGATTTGACGAGGGCTACGACCGCAACATAGTGGGTACAGGCCTTGGCGCGCCCATTGTAATACGCCTGCTAAACCTGATGGGCGGCGAAATCATATCGGAAAGCGAGCCGGGAGCAGGCTCTACATTTACGGTGCGCCTCCCGCAAGAAATTTGCGGCAAAGACATCCTTGGCAAAGAAGCGGCAGACAACCTGCAACAATTTAATACATCCCACACAAAATACTCAAAGCGCGGCGCGATAATCCGCACGCCTATTCCAAACGGGCGTGTGCTTGTGGTGGACGACGTATCCAGCAACCTGCACGTAGCCGAAGGCCTAATGAAGCCCTACGCCCTAAACATAGAAACCGCAGGCAGCGGTTTCGAGGCAATAGAAAAAATAAAAAGCGGCGCGGAATACGACATCATTTTTATGGACCATATGATGCCAAAGATGGACGGCATGGAAACAACAAAAAATCTGCGCGACCTGGGCTGTACATTCCCGATAGTGGCTCTCACGGCCAATGCTATAGTAGGCCAGCGCGAGATATTTTTACAAAACGGCTTTGACGACAGCACCACAAAACCCATAGACATCCGCCACCTGGATTACATCTTAAACAAATATGTACGCGTAAAATACCCCACCCAAGCCACCGCACCCCCACCCGCAGAAGAATCGCGCCCCCCTTCGCGGCTGGAAGGCAAACACATAGACGGGGTAGACATAGAAGCAGGCCTAAAACGATACGACGGCGACGAAGACATCTACCTAAAAATCCTACGCTCATATGTGCCGAGCCTGCGCACCATGCTAAACGAGGCGGCAAGCTTTAGCACGGAAAGGCTGCACGACTACAAAATCGCGGTACACGGCATAAGAGGCGCGAGCTTCGACGTATTTGCGGAGCAGACCAGCGAGGCCGCAAGGCTACTGGAAGCCGCCGCAAACCAAGAAGACACAGCCTATATAACCGAGCATAACCCAACATTTTTAAAAAATTGCAATGAGCTTGCGGACAAGCTGGATGCCCTACTATCGCAGATAAAAGAAGAAAAGCCCCAAAAAGACAAAATCGACCCCGAGTTATTATCCACCCTGGCCGACGCCTGCGAAATCTATGACATGGACACCGCAGATACCACCATGGCAGAAATAGAAAAATACCAATACGTAACCGACGCCACCCTATTCGAGTGGCTGCGAGAAAACATAGACAAGGTAAATTACACAGTAATAACAGAAGGCATAAAAAAGGAGAGCTTAAAATGAGAAAAAAAATCATCTACCTGGACGACGTAAGTCACAGCCTTATAACAATAGAAACAAGGTTGCAAGGAGTTTACGACCTGATACCTGTAAAAACAACAGGTGAGCTTTATGAGCTTTTGGAAAAAATCACGCCGGATTTAATACTGTTGGACATTTTGATGCCGGAAGAAAACGGCTTCGAAATTTTACAAAAGCTAAAGTCAGACCCTCTTAAATCGCTAATCCCCGTAATTTTTTTAACAACCGTAGACGAAAAAAAGGTTTTGGCAGAAGGCGCGAAGCTGGGCGCGGTAGATTTTATCCTAAAATCATGCTCCGGCGGCAAAATGATGGAGTGTATAAACACACATTTAGGAACGCCCCCCGAAAAGCCCATAATTTTGGCGGTGGACGACAATCCCGGCACCCTGCGCGCGATAAACTACCTTCTTAACGACAAATACACCATACGCACCCTAACCCGGCCGGAAAAAGCAATAAGCCTGCTAAGCGTAATCCAACCCGACCTGTTTCTGCTGGACTACAACATGCCCGAGGTAACCGGCTTCGACCTTCTCCCCCAAATCCGAAGCCACCCCGACCATGCCCACACCCCCATAATATTTTTAACCGCCGAAGGCACGGTAGACAACCTATCCGTAGCAATACACCTTGGCGCACGCGATTTTATAGTAAAGCCCATAATAGAAGACGTTCTGCGCCAAAAAATCACAGATGTGCTGCAAAGCTACATGTATGTACGCCGCCTGCGCACGCTGGCGGAATAAGGGTCGGTATATAAAGTAATAATAAGGAGGATTTTATGCAACCGTTAGAGATAAACAGCGTAATTTTTGACGTAAAATCAATACTATCACAAAACCCCGCACCTGTAAGGCGTATCGGGGTTTTTGGGTCGCTTGCGAAGGGGCAAATCCACAATGACAGCGATATAGACATTGCCATAGAGTATGAGCCGGGCGAAAGCTACGACTTTAATAACTTTGTAAAGTTTTGCGAAATCTGCGAATATCTATCGGAAACCATTTCCAAAAGATACGGCAGAAAAGTAGACATCGTCCCCGTAGAAGAAAGAAGCGACTGCCTTCTGCAAGAAATCCATGACGAGGTTGTATGGATATGACGGAAAGAGACTATAAAATTCTAAAAAAGATTGCCGAAAACCAGAAGGCACTATCCGATATGGTAAAGGAGTTTAAAATAGTAGCTCCCGAAGACCTAAGTAAAATCCACGCCGCCATAAGGCGAGGAATCGTCGGCTTTATCTCCGACCTGTTCGAATTAACAAAACCATTAAGCGAATCCGTACAACCCATGCTGCCGTTTAATCGTACTGTTATTAAGCGTTTTCGTGACACCGCCAGCCACCGCTACGGTACGATTACCAATACAATAGCCCACGCATGTTTAATGCATTGCATTGATAAAAATTCCATACAAGCGATTAATAAGTTAATCGAAGATTACAGCGATTTGTAGGATGTATCCAGCCTATTTTAATATCGCTGTACTTTTTGCGATACTCCAAACTAGGGCGTGTTCCCACTTACGACCATGCACGAATTTTGAGGCAATTTTGCGCCAATCAAGGAGGGTTTCGCGCCGCGTCCTAGAGGGACGCAAGCGAAATCCCGACGAAGAGTGGCGTGAAATTGACCAAAATGCGGGCGTTGGTGGAAGTGGGAACACGCCCTAATACAAAAAACCCTGAATTGATAATCAATCCAAGGCCTTAATGTCGTCGTGTGTTAGCACTTGCCCGAGAAGGGACTCGAACCCCCACCCTGTCACCAAGAGCGGATTTTGAATCCGCCGCGTCTGCCATTCCGCCACTCGGGCTTATAGGTTTGCCAACCACTGCTGTATTATACCCAGCGTTTGGCGTCTGTGCAAGCTTTTTCTTGCGTTATGCTCTTTGGGAAGGGGGGAGCGAGTGTTGTCAAATTTTGGTGTGCGGTTGTTTTCTTCAAATGTGCGAATCGGTAAAAACACAGTTACTACTTCCGGCGAGAGGTGGTAATCTGCCGACGAGTATAGTGTAAGCGAGAGGTGATTTTCTTGCCGCTCGCCGCTTACATAGGCTGCCGCGCCGTGCATTGGCGCGTTTAGCAACGGCGGGTCTACAAATGTCCGATGGTTAAAATCTTGCACAAACCACGATATTTCTTCAAAAAGGGAATGCGCACCCCGTTCCATATTCGATAAAATTACCAAGATATACGGCGACGGCGCGTAAACTATACCCGCGTCGTGGAATGCCCCGTTAGCCCAGCCATACTTCCGCGCAAGCGGGTAATCCGACCGTATCATCACCGTATTTACATCCGTCCCCCAGCCGTTGCACCCTATCCCGCTGGAATACTCCCATCTCGTAAAATGCGGGTGCGATGTAGGCGCGGTATTTAGCATATCGTACAACAAATAATGCCCAAATAAGCTCGGCCCCTCGATATAATTAAATATCTCATACATCCAAAGCCCCGCGTCTCTCGCATGGGTATTTTGCGCAAAAATATCGCGTATCATACGTGTATCCGCGCCTATCTCCCGCACAAAATCTGCATACGACACCTGCGCGTCCTCTTGCATTCGCACAAGCATTCTAAACGCCGCATTGTCCGACTCACGCATAGAAAGCCCCAACAGCTCCCGAGTAGTAAACTGCGTACCAAAGGGCATAAACTGCATAATCCCCGTGCCACCCCACATATCTCCGCCGCCAAAGGTATGCACCTCATACATATCCAGCCACCCACGCTCCGCCATCACAAAAGAATAAAACGCGTGGGTCATTTTAGAAAAACTGGCAGCAAAAAACACCCTGTCCGGGTTATGCGCATATGTAAACCCCGTATCCAAGTTTTTATAAAAAACAGAAACATTACGCCCAAGCCTATGAAAAAACGCCCCAAGCTCATCAAAATCAGGCGTATGCCGCATATTAACCCAGCCCACGCTCCCATCCCCCGTAACAACCCTAACCCAATCCTCCGCACCATACTCCAAAACATCAACAAACTGTGCATAAAACCGCCCAACATCCCGCGCACCAAAATCCGCCTCATCATAAACCTCAAAAGTCCAAGGCATAAAAACCTGTGCATTAACATCCACACCCATCATAAAAACAAAAAAAATCGCAAGTACAAATTTTTTCAAAAAATCACCCCTGCATATTATACACCAAATTTGTCCCCACGAATACACTGTTAACATGTACCAATAATATATTTTAGGAGGTAATCTTATGAACTGTACCTGCACAAACGGCTGCCAACTATGCGCACCCGTAAAACGTCAAGTATTTACTTGTCCACCTACCCAACGAGTTGTGCGTCATCAGCACATCGTAAAACACTGCCACGACACCATCAACGAAATCGAAGTAATCCACGAACACGAATTTAACACCCGCGATGTTGTCCGCGAACGCGAAGTTACCTGCCACAACGACTACGTTCCCCACGTACCAAACTACTGCCCCGCCGCCGACCCACCCTGCGGCGACGCCTGCACCCCAAACATGCCCCGCTTTGGCCGCAGATGGTAAAGTTCAAAAGATTAAAAAAAATTAAGCAAGCTGACATCGTTTTTCAAGCGGTGTCAGTTTTGTTTTTAATTGTACGCTACAATTTTTCGCCGCTATTACCCCTTGCTGATTTTGGTGATTTGTGGTTATATTGTATCGTTGGGATTGTCGCTTGAGTTTAGTAGTTTCCATCGAGGGAGGGCTTAGCCGTGCCGACCATAAAAGACTTTACCGTTAGTGTATCTTTTATTCTTGGATGTTTGTTTATTACCGTAGGGTCTTTTGGTGGAGTTTTATTCGATTTATCGTGGCTTAGTTTGCTTGGGTTGGCTTTTGCCATGGTACATATTATTGGGCTTTGGATGCTGGTGTTTTTTGCTTCCGAAGAAAGCATGGTGCTTTACGCACTTAGGCTGTTTAGGATTTCTGCTGTGCTGGCCATGGTTTTGTTTTGTATTATGCTTGGGATTATAGTGATTTCCGTTCTGTTCAGTGCTTTCTTGGGGATTGTGTTTTTGTTTGTTTTGGGGATTTTCGGCGGGATTGGTTATTTGCTTGTTAAGCATTATTTCCTGGCATTGCTTGGGGTTTTGGACGGGATACGTACGCGGGTGGAAACAGGCGAGTTTGCGCCGCTTACGGGATTGAGTTCTTTTGTGATTGCAAGCTATGTTTTAATCGGCTTTAATATTGTGCAATCGGTTTTTTCCATGGCGGGGTCTTATACGCCGCAAATGGGGGAGCATTCTGCGGTTTGGCAAGTAGACGCCTTTGGAAATGTGGTAGAGGTGGTCTCCTATACCGTTATCCATGAATCCGTATATTACCCCGGCACGTTTAATCCCGGGATTATCTTTGTGCTGATTAGCAGCCTTGGCATGGTTTTATGCCTTCGCGTTTTGAAAAGCTATGAAGACTAAGGGGCGACTCGCATGAATCGGCAGTTGTATATCGACAATATCAGGCTACTGATAATTGTTTTGGTTGTGTTGCAGCATCTCGCAGTTACATACAGTGGATTTGGCGGGTGGTATTACATAGAACCCGGCGAAATAGGCATTGTCCAAACCATTGTTTTTGGGTTTCATCAAGCGTTTACGCAGGGCTGGTTTATGGGGCTTTTGTTTTTGATTTCAGGTTATTTTACGCCCGCTTCTTATGATAAAAAGGGGTTTGGGAAATTTGCTAAGGATAGGTTTATCCGTCTCGGCTTACCTGCAATCATATATATGCTTGTTATCCATCCGATTTTAGCTATCGGGATATTGGGGCATCGTTTGGGAGAAGCCGACGGGTTTTTGGCGACCTATGCGGAGTATTTGATTGGCTTGCATTTTATCGGCGGGTCGGGGCCTTTGTGGTTTGCCGTTGCGTTATTAATTTTTTCGCTTATCTACGCGCTGTTAAGAATATGCGTTGCTCGTAAAATTTTAACGGGAGACAAAAATTTCCCCGGGTTTATGCGTATTTTGGGGCTTATTTTGCTGATTAGCGTGTGCGCATTTTTGGTTCGGATTGTTCAGCCTATCGGTACGGATATTTTTAATATGCAGTTGGGGTATTTTTCGCAATATGTGATTTTGTTTATCGTCGGGATATATTGCAAGCGTTGTGACTGGTTGGAAAAACTCGAATACAACGCGGGTAGGCGTTGGCTGATTTGCGGGATATCACTTGGCTTTGTTTTGTTTGTGGTGATTATGATTTTGGGCGGGGCTTTGGACGGCGATTTGACGCCGTTTGACGGTGGTGTAACTTGGCAAAGTGCCGCTTATGCCCTATGGGAATCTTTTGTTGCGGTGGCAATGGCCATAGGGCTGATTGCGTTGTTTAAAGAGAAATTTAATACGCAAAGCGCGTTTGTAAAGCGGTTATCCGCAAATGCCTTTTCGGTTTTTGTGTTCCACTCGATTATTATTGTGCCGCTTACGTTGCTGTTTTCGCCTGTGGATTTGATTCCAATTGTTAAGTTTTTTATCGCCGCAGTGGTGGGGATACCGCTTTGCTTTTTGATTACGGATTTGACGGTACAGCGGATTCCGTTTTTGAGGAGGCTGTTTGCGTAATGGATACGCCACGAGGAATAATCATATTTGGGGCAGGGGGAGCAGGAAAAACGACGCTTGGGCGCGAAGTTGCACGGCTATTGGAAATCGAGCATTTCGACACGGATGATTATTTTTTCGAAAAAACCGACCCGCCGTTTACAAAACAACACCCGTTGCAAAAGCGGGTAGCCTTATTGCGTAACGCAATAAAGGGCGATTTTGTAATTACAGGCTGCTTACGAGAATGGGGCGGGGCTTTTGACGACATGTTATCGTTGGCGGTTTTCTTATTAGTCCCGACGGACGTACGGCTGGAAAGGCTCGAAAAACGAGAGTATAAACGCTACGGCGACAGAATAAAGCCGGGCGGGGACTTACACGACCGCCATCAAAGCTTCATAAAATATGTAACCTCCTACGACACAGGCGGCATGGAAACACGCTCGCATATGTCGCAGGAGGCATGGGCTGACGGGTTAACCTGCCCTGTAATCAAAGTTGACGGCGCGATAGATTATCGCATAAACGCGAAAAATATTGCGAGCAATTTTTGGCAAAATAAGGCAGGTGGATGTTTTTGAATTAACCTCACCAACCCGCATAATCACTGCATTGTTGTCGAGAGATGTGTCCCCTTGACACTTAAAAAAACGGATATATCTGCTCTGATTTTGTACTTCATAATGTTGCACTCGGCAGTTATCAGCCCTTCATCTACATATTTTTTAATTTGCGTGTTAGAAACACCAAGCACCCCCGCTAAAAAGGCACTTAATTTAAGGTCGAATTTGTACAAGCTTTTAATGTGGATTAGTAACGGACTGTCCCCGTCGGGCAACATACCATCATCATCTACGCTGTATTCAATATTTTCGTAGCTGACCACGCAGTTATTCTGCCTTAAAAAATGCTTGTCGAATGCGTATTCCCATGCCAGCTCGGTATCGTTGTTTGTAAATTTGTCAAACATATCCGCCGATAGGTCGTGGGGTTTTATTCCTCTTTTTACCGTTAGATTACACGTGGTATCGCATTTTTGGCATTTGTATATTAACCAAATGTCAATTTTTGTTTGGTTGGCATTTACACGGAATTTCTCACTGCAATAAAACCCCATTTTTCTGTTGCACTTGCTACAGTGCCGCATAATCAGCGGTGTGCATTTTGGGATTATTTGCAGGGTTACTTCTTTATAGCGCATATTGCTCCTCCTAAAAAAATTTTTGTTAGGAATGAGCAAAGGCTATTTAGTTTTAAACGCAATAGCCTCTGCTATGCGCTTGTTGCGGGTGTAGTCATACGGGTATCCCCCTTTACGTATTTATATATTGCCTTAAAAGCAAGTGAGAGTTCAAGATAAAAGATGATTATAGTTGTTTTGACCAACTCCCGATTTTTATATATAATAAGTCCCTATAAAAAGTTCGAGAGAAGTGAAACCCCATGCCCGTAAACATACCCGCAAATCTACCCGCGACACGTACGCTAAACGCAGAAAACGTATTTGTAATGACAAGCAAAGCGGCAGAAGCGCAGGATATCCGCCCATTAAAAATAGGCATAGTAAACCTAATGCCCACAAAAATCGAAACCGAAACCCAACTTGTGCGAATGCTCTCCAATACGCCGCTACAGGTTGAGGTTATTTTATTGCAAATGAGCAGCCACATATCCAAAAACACATCGCAGGCGCATATGAACGAATTTTACCGCACCTTCGATGACGTAAAAGACACGGTACTGGACGGGCTTATTATCACAGGCGCACCCGTAGAAACACTACCCTTCAAACAAGTGGACTACTGGCCGGAGCTTTGCGCCGTAATGGAATGGTCAAAGAAAAACGTGCAAAGCACAATGCATATCTGCTGGGGCGCACAAGCAGGCCTATACTACCACTACGGCGTAGATAAATTTGTGCTGCCCGCCAAGCTCTCGGGAGTATACCCGCACAATGTTTCCATACCCACGTGCAGCCTCACACGGGGCTTTGACGACCCCTACCTTGCGCCACATTCGCGCTACACAGGCGTAAGCACACAAGACGTACAACAAGCAGGCCTAATAATTATATCCACCTCGGAAGAAGCAGGCCTATACATCGCCGCCAGCAAAAACCGACGCCAAGTATTTGTAACAGGCCACTCAGAATACGACATCCACACCCTCGACAAAGAATACCGCCGCGACATAAAAAACGGCCTAACCATAAACCCCCCAATAAACTATTACCGAGGAAATAACCCCAACAACCCCTACGAAATGAGATGGCGTGCCCACGCTCACCTCCTCTTCGCAAACTGGCTAAACTACTACGTCTATCAAGAAACCCCCTTCGACTTATCTGCATTAAAGTGAATAAAACCGCGGGACTCTGTCCCGCACCCTGCGAACTTTTTGAAAAAAGTTCGACAAAAACTTTAGCATTAAAACCCAAAATCGCGCATATGCGCGGTTTTATGCCAAAGTTTGGGCGCGTCCGGCAAAGCCTTTTCAAAGGTTTCCGGGGGGTGGGGACAGCGTCCCCACGGTTTTAATATAAAAAGGAGGAAATTTATGAGCAAGTACAAGTTTGAAACATTGCAAGTCCATGCGGGGCAGGAAAGTCCTGACCCTACGACAGATTCTCGCGCTGTGCCTATTTATCAGACGACTTCGTATGTATTTAAGGACGCGGCTACGGCGGCGGGGCGGTTTGCGCTGTCCGAGCCGGGCAATATTTACACGCGGCTTATGAATCCTACTTCGGATGTGTTTGAAAAGAGGATTGCGGCACTGGAAGGCGGTGCGGCGGCATTGGCGACCGCTTCCGGCTCTGCGGCGACGGCCTTCGCAATCCAGAATATCGCCAAGGCGGGCGACCATATCGTCTCCGACCAATGCATTTACGGCGGCACATACAATTTATTTGCCAACACCTTTCCCGACATGGGAATAGAAACAACCTTTGTCGAAGGCTCCGCAGCCAGCTTCGAAGCCGCGATAAAGACCAACACAAAGGCCATTTTTATAGAAAGTATAGGCAACCCAAACTCCACAATAGTCGATATTGAGGCAATCGCAAAAATCGCGCACTCCCATGGCATACCGCTGATTGTGGATAATACATTTGCCACGCCGTATCTGCTGCGGCCGATTGAATACGGGGCGGACATCGTTATCCACTCTGCGACAAAGTTTATCGGCGGGCATGGTACTTCCATCGGCGGCGTGATTGTGGACGCAGGTAATTTTGACTGGGCGGCAAACGATAAATTCCCCGGTCTGTCACAGCCTAACCCAAGTTACCACGGCGCGGTTTTCTCAAAAGTTGCGGGCAACCTCGCGTATATCATCAAAGCGCGCACTACGCTAATGCGCGATATCGGCGCGGTGCTTTCGCCCTTCCACTCGTTTATTTTTCTGCAAGGGCTGGAAACACTCTCACTGCGCGTAGAGCGGCATGTGTCCAACGCGTTGAAAGTCGTGCAATTTCTGGAGAAACACCCCAAGGTAACGGCGGTAAACCACCCCTCACTCGCCACGCACCCACATAACGAGCTGTACAAAAAATACTTCCCAAGCGGTGGCGGCTCCATCTTTACCTTCGAAATAAAAGGCAGTGCCGATGACGCCAAAAAATTTATTGACAAGCTGGAGCTTTTTTCGCTGCTTGCTAATGTGGCGGATGTTAAGTCTCTTGTGATTCACCCCGCCTCGACCACGCACTCACAAATGAGCGAGGAGGAGCTAAAGGCTTCGCATATCTCCCCAAGCACCGTGCGCCTCTCCATCGGAACAGAGCATATCGACGATATCATCGGTGATTTGGAGCAAGCTCTCGCGGCGTTGTAGTTAAAAGAAAAATAATTTTGAAAAATCCAACAGGTGATAAATTATCGCTGGTTGGATTTTTTATTTTTCTATTGACAAGTAAACTTGGCGCATGATATCCTCTCCATGACAATAATACTTGGCATAAAGCCAATTACACTTGGAGGGATTCCCCATGAAAAAAGAAGATATTCTGGCAAAAAGCAAAGCCGACAAACGCGACGAGGGCATGGAGCATACGGAAAACAAAGGGAGGGTTGTCGGTTTTGCAATATTTTTTTGCATGGCGATGGTTTTTCAGTTATCTGTGATGTTTTTGGCAGACGGACATCATAGAGATGTGATGACAGCAATTACGGCCTTGCTTTTTACATTCTTTGTCACAGAAAGCTTTGCAAAGTGGCGGTTTACGCGGGATGCGGGGCAGGCGTTTGTTTTGTTTGTATGTATTCTGGTGGTTATCGTGAGTACCATTGCGTTTTTTGTACACATTCTTGGCGCAGGGTATTGCTGCGAATGCCTATGCGAGTGCGCAGCGGAGTGTGGTTGCGATGGATGAAAAACTAACCCTTAAAAACCGGCTAAAGGTAGCCCGTGCAGAAAACAACCTGTCCCAAGCCGCCCTTGCAGACATGGTGGGTGTATCGCGCAATACAATCAGCTCAATAGAAACGGGGCAATTTTGTCCCACGGCAAAACTGGCCCTAATCCTGTGTATCGCTCTGGAAAAAAAGTTTGAGGATTTGTTTTATTTTGAGTAATGAGCGAGGAAGAGCTAAAGGCTTCGCATATCATGCCAAGCACCGTGCGCCTATCTATCGGGACGGAGCATATCGACGATATCATCGGTGATTTAGAACAGGCACTATGAAACATTTTGCCCCTATCCGCATAAGATAATTTTATTAAAACTTTCATTTTTGGGGGTAAGTATGGGTAGAGGTTTTTTAAAGGTAGTAACGACCGCAGCCCTCGGAGGAATGCCGATTGTTGGGGCAAGCGTCACTGTTTTTAACGGCGAAGAAATATTGCACGAGCTTACTACAAACGAAAGCGGCCTTACGGAAATAGTTGCACTGGAAGCACCCGCGCGTGCCCTCACTCTCGACCCAAGCTACGAGGGTATTCCATATTCGGTTTGCAACGTAAGAGCCGAAGCACACGGGTTTGCTACGGTAACTATCCACGATGTAAAAATTCTTGATGGCGAAACAAGCATTCTTCCGGTTATTATGACGCCGGAGATTACGCCCGGTGACCCTATTGACCTTTGGACGCCGCCGCATAATTTGACTCCACAATAGGCATTGAAAAAAACCAACCGACGATAAATTATCGTCGGTTGGTTTTTTCATTTGGAAACAATTTTGACTTTTTGAATATACTTAAACATTAAACAATCGGAGGTGCTAAGATGGAAGATAATATGGCAAACAGCGGAGGGCTTACCGTAACCTGTTTTGCGAGGGGGAGAGCAGTACCCATAAACGGTGCGAGGGTAACAATATTTGGAGAAAACGGCGGAGATGACGCCATTTTTTTGGGAGAAATGATAACCGATGTATCGGGCAGAACAAGTGAAATCGAATTACGCACACCGCCGCATGAGTTTTCTTTCGAGCCGGGTTCGCCCATGCCGTATGAACGGTACAATGTACATGTGGAGGCCGAAGGCTTTGCTCCGCTTACGGTGCGGGATGTACAGGTTTTGCCCGACACTCATGCAATTCAAGAATGCGAGCTTCACCACAGTATGGAGGACCGGGAGGAAATAATAATTCTACCGCACACCCTATACGGCGATTTCCCCGAGCGCGAGCCGGAAGACCCCGTAAAACCCTTGCCACAGCCTACAGGTTACGTTGTCCTTGATAACGTGGTTGTGCCGGAATTTATTATCGTACATGACGGCAGACCAAATGTTTGGGCGCGTCGGCATACCGTCCCGTACCGCGACTATATAAAAAACGTAACCTCCAGCGAAATTTACGCAAACTGGCCCGTAGAATGCCTTAAAGCAAATATTTTGGCAATCAACTCGTTTACGCTTAACAGGGTGTTTACAGAATGGTATCGCGGACAGGGCAAGGATTTTACGATTACATCAAGCACAACGGTTGACCAGGCATATGTACACGGGCGCAATATATTTGAAGAAATCGGACATCTTGTAGACGAACTTTTTACGACATATATCACAAAACCGGATATTCGGCAGCCGCTTTTGGCGCAATACAACGACGGCGTACGCTCAAATAACCCCGGTTGGCTAAGCCAGTGGGGCAGCAAGCGTTTGGCGGAGCAAGGTTATGACGCGCTTTCTATTTTGCGGCATTATTTCGGAGGTGATGTTTATTTGCAAAATGCGCCGCAGGTGGCAGGCGTGCCTTCGTCGTTCCCTAATTTTAACCTTACCGTCGGCTCGTCGGGCGACGCGGTACGTACGATACAATATCAGTTAAACCGTATCGCAGATAATTACCCTGCTTTACCAAAGGTTGCGGTAGACGGCGTTTTTGGAGAAGCAACGGCGGAGAGTGTGCGTACGTTTCAACGTATTTTTAATATGACGGCGGACGGCATTGTCGGATTTGCGACATGGTACAGGATTTCGCATATTTTTGTTGCCGTTACAAGAATGGCGGAGGTTAACTGATGAATGAGGCTCTGTACCACGCCTGCATTGCCAATATACATGCAGATTACGGCTTAACGGGAAACGGTGTTTATATCGCGCTTATTGATTCGGGGATAGACTACACGCACCCTGCGTTTAGCAGCGGCCAAATAAAATATTTATGGGACATGAACGCGAACGGAACGCCGCCACGAGGCTTTGAGCATGGGCATTTATACACCGACGAAGGTATTAACATGGCGCAAGCGGACTTTCACGGACATGGTACGGCGGTTGCGGGTGTCGCGACGGCGGTTGCACCGGGTGCGGATTTGATTATCGTACGGCTTGGCACGGGCGAGAGAAAAAACGAGATAATGCAAGGACTAAAATTTGTGGCAGATATTAGAGAAAACAAACCCTGTGCAATAAATATCAGCTACGGCACAAACGAGGGCGCGCACGACGGAAACTCCCCGTTTGAATTGTATGTAAATGAAATAGCGGCGCGGCGCAACATTTCGGTTGTGGCCGCGGCCGGTAACGAAGGTACGGCAGGGCATCATTTTTCCGGAGTATTAAAAACCGACGAAAGCGAAAAGATTGAGTTTAACATCGCACATAATGAGCCTTTCCTGTACATGGTAATGATAAAAAACTTTGCTGACAGGTTTACTATCGCGCTTACAAGCCCTACGGGGCAAAGCACGGGTGTCATATCGTTTGTTTCGCGTCCGCAGGAGTTTATCTTAGGTACCTCACGTATTACGCTTAGTGCAGGCCTTCCCACTCCGCAAAATGTAAATCCTGAAATTTTTTTTCGTTTTGAAAACGCAGCAAAAGGCCTGTGGCAGTTGGAGATTACTTCCTTAAACTCCGCAATCGGTACGTATAGCATTTGGCTGCCCACAACGGAAGAAGTAGGGAGGCAAACGGCATTCCATTTACCAAATCCCACCGCGACCATCACCCTACCCGCGACCGCCTCGGGCGTAATTGCCGTGGGAGCGTACAATTCTGCATTAGACGCAGCGGCAGAATTTAGCGGACGCGGCGGCGAGGGTGTTAAATTCCCGGATATTGTCGCTCCCGGGGTTAATGTGCTTTCTGCACAAGCGGGCGGCGGCTACGACAGCTTTACGGGCACAAGCATAGCCGCGCCTTTTGTGACGGGCGCGGCGGCATTGCTTATGGAATGGGGGATTATCCAAGGTAATGACCCGTTGCTTTACGGCGAAAAAATAAAAGCATTTTTGCGGCGTGGTGCAACGCGCAACACATTACGCGAATACCCCAATAATATTTGGGGCTATGGGGCATTGTGCTTACATGCGACGCTCGAAGAATTGAGAGGAGTGCTTTGATGGAGACTTTATACGAATATGCACAGCGTCCCGATATCATCGACGTGATTGTGCGATACAACCGCCGTTTAATGAAATTTGCCAAGGAAAATCAATATCTGATGCTGGGCAAGGTTTACTCGGAGGGTTGGGTAATTGCGTACTTGCCGGGGGATAAGCTCGGAGACTTTTTATCCGCCATGAATTTGGGGCAAGTGAGTGTAGTGCCAAAAATCATGACATTGATGGGGCGCGAAAGCCTTGTTGCGTCGGGGATTTTGCAATTGCAGCAACGACCGCACATGGATTTGAGGGGGCGGGGTGTATTGCTCGGCTTTATAGATACGGGCATTGACTACACCAAGGACGCATTTATTTACGAGGACGGCACAAGCAAAATAAAATACATATGGGACCAGACAATCCAAACCGCGCCTGTAGAAAACGGCGTAATTTTTGGTACAGCGTACGACCAATCCGAGCTTAGCGGCGCACTCCGCAGCGAAAGCCCCTTTGACATCGTCCCGCACCGAGATACTGTCGGGCATGGTACATTTCTTGCGTCTGTTGCGGGCAGCCGCGAGGACAGTGACTATATCGGAGCAGCACCCGACGCGGAAATAATAATGGTAAAGCTGCGAAAAATGAGGCCGTTTTACACATCGCGTTTCCGTGTGCCCGAAGGGCAGGAAAATGTATTCAGCAGTGCCGACGTCATACTGGGAATCAAGTACATAGTAGACAAAGCAGAAGAGCTTGACCGCCCTGTTTCTATTTGCATTTCTGTAGGCTCTACCTTCGGGAGCCACGACAGCTTCGGAAATATCGAAAACTACCTAATGCGCCTTGCGCCGCTGGTAGGCATTGCAATAAATGTTGCCGCAGGAAACGAAAGCAATGCCCGTCGCCACTTCGAAGGTCTTGTAAAAACCGGCGAAACAACCGATTTTGAAGTGCGTGTAGGGCCGGATATGCGCCATGCGGTAGTTTACATTTGGTGTATGCCGCAGGATATCATGCACTTATCGGTAAAATCGCCGGGGGGAGAGGTTGTTACATCCCGCTCCGGGCTTGTTGATGTATATTTTTCTCAGCGGTTAATTTTAGAAAACTCCGTCGTGCATATAAATTATCATTTTCCCAATGAAGGTAGCGGAAACAACCTGCTTGTAGTAAACCTTGATACTCCTACGCCCGGTATATGGACGATTTCGGTACACGGCGAGCTTATCCTCGACGGCGTTTTTAACGCCTGGATGCCCGCTACAGGCATAAGCTATCCCGATGTGGATTTTGTTTCGCCAAGCCCATACAATACGATTGTAAACCCCGGTACGGCTCTTAATGTTACTACCTGCGGAGCGTATGACAGACGCAACAACAGCCTAATGCCGGGCTCGTCGTGGGGGCCCAGCCGCTTTAACATTATGCTCCCCGATATCGTCGCACCCGGAGTAGACGTCTCCGGAGTATATCCATGGGGCTACGGCACGATGTCGGGGACATCCGTCGCAACCGCAATCACAACGGGTGCGGCCGCATTAATGCTCCAATGGGGAATCGTCAACGGTAATTACCCCACACTTAACAATTTGCGGCTCCGCGCATTTTTAATGCAGGGCTGCACCCGCGACACAGACAAAACTTACCCCAATAATCAATGGGGCTACGGCAGGCTGGATTTAATGGAGACATTTAATGTATTACGGCGGTTGTAACGCTTTTTTCAAAATCATCCGAACGTCTATAGTGAATTAATTCGCTTTGGTTTGCCGGTGGAAAATTTTCACCGCCGTCTAAATGTGCGTCTTGCGGCAATTGGAGTTGTTATTGCCCCGACAACGCAACAAATTGGGCACTAAGCTCCGTATGCTGTGTCTGCGAAAATGACAAATTTACAACAGCCTTTTTGTTTTACAGAAATTGACCGTTTTCAAATTGCGCTTCCGATGACAGGTTGCCGATTGGCGGAACGGGGAACGCGGGAGGCCTTGCGGGCGGCGGCATTATAGGCGGCCTTACTGGTGGTCTTGCGGGCGGTGCAACCGGCGGACGCGGAGGTACGGGAGCACGCCTCACAAAGTGAGCTTGTATAGCCAAATGCCCCCAAACGGTAAGAGCCATTGATTGGCGGCGGTCCGTGGTAAAGCGTCCCGTTGTCGGATTAATAAATGCCCAGTGCGAAAACGCAAAGCCCGGTGCGGGAGACGCAAAAATTTCTACGCGTGTTCCGGGTATAAACCAATGCCCGAGCAAATGCGGTCTGTGCGATGCCGTTAAAATCCACGCCTGCCCCATGCCGGGCTGTGCCACACTTATCGTAACAGAAACTTCTCTTATCTGTTGCGGCGGGATTATGCCGATGGGGGGTCTTGGGAAAATTGCTGCCGATTGGAGTGCCGCCGTTTGGCTTGTTGCCGTATGGTTGCTTGATTCTGCCCATACAGGCACAGTTTCATTTGAATAATCTCTCGCATTTTCAAAATCGGATTCATCCCATAGTACAGATAACTCGTCATACATTTTTTACCTCCAACAACTCGATATACTCTGTTGGTATATACTATGAGTGAGAGGGGTTTTGGTGACTGTATACATTGTAAAAATCACAACCTCGGGCCGAGCAAACACACGCGGGACATTGTAATAAACGCCTACACCCGTACTCACAAAAACAGGCACACCGTCGGCAGATTCCGCAAACCCACGTGTAAACCTCGTACCAAAACGTGTAATATGATTACGCAGCAAATAAACGGGAAAACCGAAAAAAGTAATCTGCCCGCCATGTGTATGCCCCGACAAAATCAAATCTACGCCCGCTGTAGGCTGCAACATAGCAACATCGGGATTATGAGAAATCACCAGCACAAAATCTCCCTGCACGGAGCCTGCAACAGCAGTTTCTATGCAGGGTTTTCTGCGCCAAAGGTCGTGTACGCCCGCGACAAAAAATCCTTCGTGGATATGCTCGCCGCTGTTGTCGAGCGGTATTATGCCGTGCTTCATTTTTTCCGCGAAAAGTTGATAGTAGCGGTCGTGGTTGCCCTCTACGCCAAAGATACCATCGGGCGCGTTGGTTTGTGCAATTTCGCGCAGAGTGCCTTGGAAATGCGTCCCGCCCCCCATGGAAAAATCACCGCCCAGCAACAACAAATCTATGTCGAGTCCATTTAGCTCACGGATGACACGCCGCATGGCCTCATCGGCGATGGTATGTTTGTCCGCCATAAACGCAATGCGGTAGCCGTCCAGCTCACTGGGCCAGTTTTCCGAGCTAAACGTAATCTCCGTGTATCTGATAATCCTATCCAGCGTAAGGCTATGCGCTATATGAATCATCGGAATAAGCGCAATCACCAGTCCAATCACCACCAGCGGCTTTCTGCGATTTTTTGCACCCAAAAAAGCCCCTATCCCACCACACGCAATTGCAAAAAAAATCTGCGCCCTCTCATACTTATCCCGCCGATAAAGCCAATATGTAAAGGCATTCAGCGCAATAACCATTATTGAGATAGTCCAAATGTTAACAGCTAACTGCACCAGCCTAAACGCCATCATTGCCCCAGCTTTCTTTTAACGCCGTGGTAATACTCCAGCGCACGGTCGAACTCCTCACGGGTAAACTCCGGCCACATAAGGTCGGAAAAAAACAACTCGGCATAAACCGTCTGCCACGGCAAAAAGTTGCTTAAACGGCGGTTTTCCGCGCCGCCTGTACGGATTACCAAGTCTATGTCGGGGATACCCGCTGTATCCAGATATTTTTCAAAGCCCTGCTCGGTTAACAAATCGCCTGCTATGCTGCCGTCGGATATTTCGGCGGCAAATTTTTTTGCGGCGCGTACGATTTCGTCGCGGCCGCCGTAGCTTAGCGCGATTTGCACGCATAAATTTTTGCAATGCGCCGTTGCTGTCTCAATATCCTTTATTATGCTCTTCACCCTCGCGTCAAAGCGGGTGCGCTCGCCTATTAATTTTATGCGTACGCCTTTTTCTACACAGCGCGTTTTTTCTTCCAAAAAATATTTCTCCATAAGACCAAAAAGATGTCGTATTTCCTGCTCTGTGCGCTTCCAGTTTTCCGTAGAAAACGCGTACACCGTCAGATATTCCACTCCTGCCTGCAAACACCAGTCGCACACATGGCCAAAATTTTCCGCGCCTTTATTATGCCCTTGCAATGTCTCCATTTTATGCGCCTTTGCCCAGCGGCGATTGCCGTCCATTATTACACCTATATGTCGCATTATGTCCTCCGTGTCAAAAGAAAATTAACCAGTCCGCGCAAAAGCGGCCGATGTTCTTCCTCAATTTCTCTTATTGAGATACCCGCTATCTCCGAAAGCCGCGTTATCTCATCCTCCGCAAATTTTTTCGCGCCTGTTTTTACAAAAATTTCGCGTACCGCTTCCAAATCCGCCTCCATCGCCTTTGGATTACCATAGCTTTTTGCCAACGCGTTTTGCGTATCCGCGCAGGCGTACTTCCTCGCAAAGCCATACAAAATCGTCTGCTTATTTTCGATTATATCCGAAAGCGCGGGCTTACCAAGCTCTTTCTCGCGACCAAAAACCCCAAGCAGGTCGTCCTTTATCTGAAACGCAACCCCCAGCGGCAGCAAAATATCCCGTAGCCTCAGCAAAAACCCATCATCAAGCTCCACACCCGCACAAACCGCACCCAGCATAGCCGGCCCAACCAACGTATACCAAGCCGTCTTAAACTCATAAATCCTTAAAACCGTTAGCTCATACTCATCAGCATCCGCCACAGGAAAAACCGGCAACGAAACATCCATAATCTCGCCCTCCAGCGTCTTCAGCTGAATATCAGCAAAAAGCCGCATAACCCGCACAAGCACCTCACTATCCAACCCCGCTTCCGCAATAATCCGATTAGCCAAAAACAATCCATAATCCCCAATACATATAGCCCTGCTAACCCCAAAATGCTCATCACTCTCCCCCACATGAATCGTAGGCTTTCCGCGCCTTGTCTCGCTTTTATCAATAACGTCATCGTGAATCAAAATAGCTGTTTGGAAAATCTCATATGCCAACTCTATATGTTTAAGACCTTGGGGGGGCGTCCCCCCTTCAAAAGACTTTGACGTTTTTATGGGTGACGCGAGTAGGTAGCCAAGGCGTATCATGGTTCCTCTTATGCGTTTTCCGCCTTGGTTTTGGGTATTTAGGTCGCGGATGGCGTCGGGAATAAATGCGCTGCCCTTATGTGCGTCCAGTAGTTTTTTGAAATAATTGTCGCTTGCTTCTTCGATTTCCGTTTTTGTGGCTGCTAAAAATCGGGCGAAAAGTAGGTAGTCGTGGATTTCTTCTACTGTTTCGGCGGGGGAGGACGCGCTGCCGGCAATACCGATTTTTTCCGCGCCTGCCAGCTTGCCCACGTCCGTGGAAAGCTCCGCCATCGACGACACAAAAAGTACGGTCTTGCACGCTGCCCCGCACGCCTCGAAAAGCTCTACGGAGTTCGCGCTTTTTTTGTCTCCTACTACTACCATTGCGTCAGATTGCCGCGCCATTTCTACCGCGCTTTCTATCTTTTTGCCGGTTACGTCGCATAGGGTGTTAAAGATTTCTGCCTGCGGGCTTTTTTTATTTATGATTTCCACTGCTTTTTCCCACCATTCTATTTTGCATGTTGTTTGTGCCACCGTACATAGTGCGGTACTTGCACAAAGTGCGGTACTGCTTAGTGCCGCTAAAAGCTCAGCTTCGTTTTCTGCTACTGTGCCGCTTTTGCACCAGCCCAAAATCCCCAGTACCTCGGGGTGATTTTTTTTGCCGATTACTATTACGCGTTCTTTTTTTGCAACGATTTCGTGGATTTTTTTTACTTTAACGCAAGTGCAGTCGATAATTTCCGCATTTTTTGTCGAAAATGCGTCGTACACCCCACGACCCATACCATGTGCGCGGATTACCACCGTCGCGCCGTCGGGGATTTCTTCCGCGCTTTCCGCCACTATATATCCGTCACGCAAAAAACCCGCCATCACATGGCGGTTGTTTGTCAAATCGCCGTATAAATAAACCTGCCCGCCACGCTCGCTAAGCGCACGCGCTCTATGTACTGCCGCCTTTACTCCATGACAAAATCCCGATTCCGATAATATTTTTATCACATAAAAAACCCCTATCGTACTGCCTGCAAACATTCTACATCCTTGCGTTACATATGTAAACACGATAAACTCAAGCAAGCTCGGAAAGGAGCTTATTATGCAAACATGGATTAGCAATGATATATACCTTGCGGAGCAGTTGGTCAAGGAGCCTGCTGCTTTTGCCGCTGCCACGGAGGAAATAAGAAAAACCGGCTTGCCTGCCATGGAGGTCTCCCCTGCGCAGGGTAAGCTTTTATACCTGCTGGCAAAAATAAAAAATGCAACGCGCATACTGGAGATAGGTACATTTTACGGCTACAGTACGATGTGGCTGGCCAAGGCAGTACCCAAGGATGGCCTCGTGGTAAGCATGGAGCTAACCGAAGCCTTTGTCAAAATTGCCAAGGCAAATATTGCCGAAGCAGGGCTTTCCGACAAGGTGCAGTTGTATCACGGTGACGCCACAAAAATCCTATGTAATCTAATAGAAGAAAAAACACCGCCCTTCGACATGATATTCATAGACGCTCACAAGCCCGGTTATCCGGAATACCTCGACCTATGCCTAAAGCTTTCCAAGCCCGGCACAATAATAATAGGCGACAACGTAATCCTGGGCAGCGAAATCTCACTTGCCACAAACCCCAAAGCCGAAGGCGTCCGCAGCTTTATACAAAATCTATCCGCATCGGAAGACATAGAATCCACAGCCCTGCAAACCGTAGGCATAAAGGGCTACGACGGCTTTACAATCAGCGTGGTATAGCATTGCTTTACAAAATTTCAAATGCATAAAATTAAAAGAGCCTAGAAAGCTGATACTTTCAAGGCTCTTACTGAGCTGGAAGGATTTGAACCTTCGAATGCAGGAAAGTAAAACGGCTGTTTTCCTGTTGCTCTTATTCCCAGAAATGCAATGATTCCGCGCTTTTTTGAGTTTTTGATTTTACGGTTTTTACTCATTATCGTTTCCTTGTGTGTTAAAAATGTGTTAAATGTGTTAATGAAAATATGCTGATAAACGCTCGATTCCTTTGCGCTTTTCAGTATCATCTACGTGTGTATAAATCCTTGCTGTGATGGCTATGTCTGTATGACCCATTAAAACGGACGTCGTTTTTAGTGGTACGCCCTGCTTTGCGAGTATGGTGCAGAATGTATGCCTAAGAGAATGAAATGTTGTTTTTTCAATGTCTAGTTTTATACATAAACGCCTTAGCATTTTAAGCACGTTGGGAGCTTCTTTGTAGGTACATGCGTCAGACGAAAACAAAATACTGTCTTTTGAAAATGGTATGCCCAGCCTTAGATGTTTTTCCATCTCACGCGCTATATGCGTTTTTAAGAGCTTTTTTATCGCTCCAAGTATAGGGACAGTACGCTTGCTGTGCTTTGTCTTAGGTGAGCTTAACACGGGCTGATATACGCCGTCAACGTTTAAATATTTAACCGTCTTGTTTACATCTATCGTCCCCTCATCAATGTTTATGTCCTTATGCGTTAATGCTAAAATCTCACCTTCTCTAAGCCCGGTAAACATTGCAAATACAAAAATGAAATTTTTTATGTTCTCTTTTGCGGAGTATAACAATTTGTCTATGTCTGCATCCTTTATGGCTTTATTTGTTTCCGAGTGCTTTTCTATTGCGGGTAATTCTACAGCTAACAAAGGACTTTTAATTATCATGTCAGCCTTTAGACAGTAGTTAAAAAACCGTACTAACAGTTTGTGTACTGATTGCACTGTTTTAGGAGTACACGTTTCCAAAAGCAAATTATAATAGGCTTGGACATTTGCCGAGCGTATTTCTGTTATGCGAAGGCTGGATAAGCCACACTCCATTATGCGCTTCTTGTATTCAAGTTCATATCGCGAATAGGTGGAAATAGACACCGAAGGGCGTAATACGTCTTGTAGCCACGATTTAAACGCTATGCCAAACATTGCCTTGTCGTAATTAACTGATAACCCCTGCTTGATGTTAGACATGTACTCGTCGCGCTTGTTTTCAGCTTCCTTCTTGCTTTCACCGTAGAACTGCTTGCGGATGAGTGTACCGTCTGGATTTTTGCCAACAGTGGCAGTTACCCGAAAATAGTTGTTACCGTTGATTTCTGTGTTTGTTTTACGCGCCATGTTGTTTTCCTCCTCAATTTGGTATGTATTTTGGTTACGAAGTTATTTCTTGGTTATGTTGTGGTTATTTGCGTTGTAACCACCAGACATATGATGTTTACTGTGTTTTGTCACACTTGGTTACTGGTTACGAAGTGGGGGGTAATACTATACCCCCACTTCCAAATGCTAGTAGCGAGGAATAGGGCTAACATGTGCAGTGTGTCTGTGCGGGTCTGGGCAAGCCAAACACCGCACAGACACACTACACAAGCCAGCCCCATTCATGCTGTCAACTCTTGTTTTGCGGTGTCATATCCCCTGCGGTATTCACAGTCAATAACATCCTGAATTGCCTTCATAAACTCAATCATGTGTTCTTCGACCTCATGGTCTACATACACCCTGTAAAAGTCTACCAAGTCTATTCTTGTTTTGCTTTCCATACGTATGCCCTCCCTTTTCTATACGACTGTATTTAATTGTTTGCACAGTGCGTACACCATGCGTTGCATTTCATTGAGCTTATCCATAACCGCGCTTACGCCGTCATTGGCGGGGTTTTGTGTGTCAATCCGTATTTGTCCGCTTTCTGTTTCTATGTGGGATATTTGCCCCGTTTTAGCCATATGCATTATGGTTTTATAACTTAACCCGCTAATGCGTTGATATTCTTTTACGGGTACAAATCGTTTACGCCTAGCTATATGCTCATTCATTCTATGCCCTCCTCTAAATCCAATAGGTCGTAGATGGGTACTTCTAATGCCGAAGCAAACTTTTTAAGCGTTTGCAACTTTGGATTTTTTTTCCCGCTTTCGTATCGGCTAACTAATCCGGCGTCCATGCCGATTTGTTTGCCTAGTTCCTTCTGCGTTATGCCCCGCAAATTTCTTAAACTCTTGATTTTTTGCGATACTTTCATGTTTGCAACCCTCCTTCAGGTAATCTTTTAATTACCTTATCATTATAAAGGTAACCAAACGGCTATGTCAAGCATTGTTGTAACTTTTTAGTTACATTTTTTTATTTTAGTGTTATATTCATTCAGAGGTGATTTCAATGACAGTTGGCGAAAAACTAAAAGCGAGAAGGAAAGAACTTGGAATGACACAATTAGAAGTCAGTACTGTTTCAGGTGTTCATGTTGTGCAAATACGTCAATACGAAACAGGTGCAAAGAATCCAAAAATTGACACTATTAGAAAAATTGCAGTTGCGCTTAACATAAGTTTTCAACATTTTCTTGACTTGGAAGATGATGATTTTGCTGTTTTCCGTAGGCTTTTCGGTGATATCTATTTTGATTCTATAAAATATTGTGCAGAAGTTTGCGGAATGTCTGTGCATGAATATATTAGCGAATGTTTTTGGACAGGGGCTTCGCATATACTGGGAGAACATATCGAAAATAATCCTGAATTGGTGCGTAAATTACGCATTGCTGATGTCAAAGAATTGCAAAGCGTTGGCTTACTGCCGTGAAATGTAGTAACACATCACGCGTAGTAACCTTCTAGCCGTCCGCGCACAAGGCGCGATGTAGTTAAAGGCTTGGACAAGAAGGAGGGGTTGTCGCGGTTGTAGTTACCTGCGACTGCGACCTATGTGCGGTTTTGACAGCTATCGTGTTGCCGTTTGATAAAATCGCGCTTACATAACATAGTGCGGAAACCTGCCGCGCTTCCGCTTGCCGTTACGCTTCGCTGCACCCTTCGGGTTTGCAATGCTTCTTTGTCCGTGTCTGGGTATAGTTTGTACGTAAATTAAGTTAAAAGATAAAATACCTAGTGTGTTAAAAGTGTGTTAATTCTCGAAAATCAAAAACCCCGCAACCGCTGGAAATCCAGTGATTACGGGGTTTTTACTGAGCTGGAAGGATTTGAACCTTCGAGTGCAGGAGTCAAAGTCCTGTGCCTTACCGCTTGGCGACAGCCCAAGGTATTTCTGCGTAATTTCACGCAACGGCAATTATATACTAACTTTTTTAAAAGTGCAAGGCAAAAGTTAATTTTCTCTCGTCTTCGTTTACTTCCAAGAGCTTTACGGTGATTTGTGAGCCGTGGTGCAGGGCTTTGGCTTGTTTTTCGCCTTTGCGGCGTTTGGCTTCGTAGAGGGATAGTTCTTTGTTGTATTTGTAGCCGATTTTTTGTAGGTTGGCGGTGGGGATTAGGCCTTCTATTGTGTTTTCCAGCATTACATACACGCCCCATGGGGTTAGGCCGCTTACCGTAGCCTCGAAGATTTTGCCTTCTTTGCCTACCATAAATTGGGCTTTTTTTAGCTCGGTTACTTCGCGCTCAAGGGCTTCTGCGGTGCGTTCGGCTTTGGAGGCTTGGGCGCATACTGCGGGTAGGATTTCGTTAAATTTTTCGCGGTTGTCGGGCGGGGTTTTTATTATTCTGTGGATTTGCAGGTCGGCATATCGCCTAATCGGTGACGTAAAGTGGCAATAGGCGTCGGAGGCCAGCCCAAAGTGTGTGGGATTATCGGGCGTGTAGTTAGCCTGCGGCAAGGCCTGCAAAACCGCCGTAGAAATCGCATATGCTCCGTGGGTAGTCTTTACCGCGTCCAAAAACTGCTGAAGCGTGGCGGCGGTGGGGCGCAGCATTTTTTTGCCCTTGTTCATAAGGCGCATGTTTTCTGCCATTTTTTGAAGGGCTGCTAGTTTTTCGTTGCTTGGCTCCTCGTGGCTGCGGTATACGAAGGGGACTTTTTGCCCAAGAAAATGCGTCGCTATTGTCTCGTTGCACAAAATCATAAATTCTTCGATTATGCCTGTGGCGTTGTTGCGCGGGTAGCGTTCTATGGCGATAGCTTTGCCTGTTTCGTCCACTTTTATTTTTGCTTCGGGAAGGTCAAAATCTAACGCGCCGCGCTTTTGGCGTTTTTTGCTAAGGATTTCGCGCAGCTTGTTCATGTCATTGATAAGGTCATCAGTACCCCCATCAAGCAATTCTTGCACCTCGTTGTAGGTGTAGCGTTTTTTGCTTCTTATTACAGAAGTGGTGATTTTGTGCGAGGTTACATTACCTTTTTTGTCTACTTCCATGAGGCAGCTAAGGGTAAGCCTGTCCACATCGGGGAAAAGCGAGCATATCCCGCCGGAAAGCTTATGCGGCAGCATAGGAATCACGCGGTCTGCAAGATAAATACTCGTCCCACGGTGCAGCGCAGAAGCATTAATCGCGGTATTTTCGCGGACATAATGTGTAACGTCGGCAATATGCACCCCAAGATGATAACCTTTGTCGTTTTGGTCGAAGGATATCGCGTCGTCTATGTCCTTTGTGTCGTCGCCGTCTATCGTAAAGATGTGTTGGTCACGAAGGTCGAGGCGGCCTTCGCAATCGCTTTCGGATATTTCTGTGGAGATTTTTTGCAGCTCGTCGGCTACTTCTTCCGAGAATTCGTAAGGGACACCTGCTTGGCGTACCAGGGTTAGCACGTCCACGCCGGGGTCGTTTTTATGGCCTAACACCTCGGTAATGAGACAATGGCCATGTTTTTTTTCTATCGAAAATACCACCCTATGCCCGTCCGCCAGCCCAAAACGCGATACCGACTTAAACGGAACCTCAAAAGCATAGGGGATTTTTTTTTCGGAGGACTTTACGTAGTGCTTGTTGCCTTCCGTAAAATATGTGCCAACCATAGGTGCGCGGGCAGTGATTTCTATTATTCTGCCGGAGACCTTGTGGCCTCCTGCCGGGTTTTCTGCATCGCGGCGTGGGTCTATCTTGCAAATCACCTCGTCGCCATGCAACGCACCAAACGTCGCGTGCGGCGGAATAAAAATGTCGTCGCCTTCTTTTCGCCATACAAAGCCAAAGCCGCGCTCATTGCCGATAAATTTGCCTTCTGCCTGTGTGCTTTTTTCAAATTTTTTCTTCATAATATTTTTCCAATATTCCCTTGTATATATTTTGTGCAAAAAACGCAAATTAATTACATAATTCTTGTAAAGGAGTGAGTTAAATGACACGTTTTGCTAAAGGAGTTGTAAGTGGTGTGGCTGCCGGGATTTTTGTGGGCGCAAGCATTGCTGCCGCTGCTACCGACAGTAAAGACCGCCGCCGCATGGTACGCGACGGAAAACGCGCTATGCGTAAAGCCGGCCATTACTTTCACGATATGTTTGACCATGACTAGAAGCGTCGAGCTTTAGCTCGACATACCGCTATTTAGATATCGAAGGCTCTCTTCTGCGGCTTGCAGCGAGGTAATACCCACGGCATTGTCAAGCTCCACAACAAAGCCTGCCGCTCCTGCGGCGTTTGCCGCCTGTATTATGGCGGGTATGTCTTGTGAGCCTTTGCCTACGGGGCGGTCTTCGAAGCCGTCACCGGATTCGATTGTATCTTTTAGATGAACTACGGGGCAACGTGAGGCGTATTTTGTAATATACGCCTCCGGGTCTTGCCCTGCGGCACGCACCCAGCCTGTATCAAGCTCCGCCTGTAGCGCGGGGATGTCTTCAAATAACTTGTCCAAAATAAACGTACCGCACGGCAGCTTTTTAAACTCAAACGCGTGATTATGATAAGCGGGAACAACACCCGCCTCTCCACAGGCCACACAGAATTTTTCGAAAAATGCCTTCTCGCATTTATCCCCGCCGGGCAGGGATTCTTCGCCTATCATGGGAATTATTACATACTCGCAGCCCAAGGATTTGTAGTCGGATATGGTTTTTGCCATATCCTCTTTTAGCGCGTCGGGCATTACATGCGCGCTTATTGCTTTTAGCCCTATTTCGTCCAAAAGCCCACGAAAGGCAACAAAATCCATGCCATATGTGCCGGCAAGCTCCACATAGTCATAGCCCATTTCCTTTACCTTGCGCAATGTACCCGTCACATCCGACGCCGTAAAATCACGGACAGTGTATAGCTGCAATGCGATAAATGGTTTTTCCATATAAATACCCCCTTTTTTTGAATTTTATTCCAAAAAAGAGGGTGCGTCAAACTCAATGGCAATAAAACCCCATTCTGCCGATTGTACCCGTCGGTCTGTGGGCAGGTGTGGATTAGTCCGGTAAATAACGGATTCCGAAAACGCCAGCAGATTATGCGACACACGCTGCATTGCCGAATATTGAAATGCTGCTACGACGTTATTTTCCTTGTCGATTAACAGCCACTGCCCGCCCACAGGCATCATATATCCGCATAGCTCACCTGTTGCATAAAAAATTCTGTCCCCGCCGATACTCACCAGCGCAAGCCCATCCATAAACGTACCAAGATAAGTATACATAGGCGGAATAACCTCGCGCCCGTTATCGTCCAGCAAGCCCCAAAGCCCGTCTGCTCGGCCGCCGTATTGTACGGCAAACCACCCGTCTCTTTGGATGATTTCGCTGTAAAAAGGCGACACAATCTCACGACCTGTGGCGATTTCTATAATACCGTACGACCAACCACGTTGCCCGTTAACCATCACCCTCGCCAACCCATTCGGCAACAGACTGATACTCGCAAATTCCCCAAACGGTATAATCATTTCGCCGTAGGTGTTGATTAAACCCATCTCACGCTCGTACCCCACAAATGAAAAACCATCCCTAAAATTCGTGACAAACTCAAACATAAACGGGATTACCTCCTCGCCCTCCATATTCACAAATCCCCATTTTCCGTCACGCTCCAATGCCGCAAGCCCTTCGAAAAAAAGCTGATGCGGAAAATGCTCGTCTTCAAAGTCGAACACCCACCCCATGCCGTATATCGGCGGCACAATAACCCTGCCGTCGCTTAAATCAATTATACCAAACATACGCTCATGCCTATTTTCTCCAACCATAAACATAGCAGTCCCACACCCCATAGGCATTATATCCAAATGCTCAAAAGGAATAACCACCTCACCCGCCGTATTTATCAACCCCATCTTGCCGCCATACCGCACCCGAGCAAAACGATTAACAAACGGAGCAGCCCACTCATACATAAGCGGAACAACCTCCCGCCCATAAACATCAACAAAACCCCATTTTAAATCCCCAGCGTAACGCCGAGCAACATTAAGCAACCCCGCAAAAAAAAGCCGCCCCGCTCTGTCAAACTCCAAAGGCACAAAAATATTCCCCGCAAAATCAATCGCACCCCACTTATCCTCCCAACGCACCACCCCACGCCCATAATTCATAAAAAAAGCCACATTAGAAACAAAATCCACAACCACGTCCCCATCCCCATCAACAATACCCCACAAGTTACCACCATGAGCAAACCGCACATGAGCCAACCCATCATAAAATTGCCGCACCCACCCAAAAAGCGGCGGAACAACCTCCGTCATAGTAACCACACAAAACAACCCCTCCAACCCATCCACCCGCACCGATACATAATTCCCCCGCAACTCAATATCCGTATAAGAAGGCGGCATCACAACCGTAAGCAAAACACCCTCCGCAGCAAAATTACCCATCTCGGTGATGATATCACCAACATATGGGGGAAGGGAAAATGACGGGGATGAAACGGGCAAGGGGGTCGGTGACGGTGATGGAGTTGTAACGGGCACGGAAGCCGGGGCAGGCGAAGAGATGGCATCAGGCAGGGGCGATGGAGCCATTGGAGCCGTTGGGGACGGCGAGAGCGTTGGTATCGGCTCGTTTTGCAACACGTGCGCCTCATACTCTCCCTGTGATAGCAGCACAAAACCAACCACACCAAAACAAATCACCAACGCAATACCTACAACAACGATTTTCCCTTTATCCATCTCAATCCCCTTCTTTCTCGCCACATTATACCAAACAAAAACACTTCCCGTTTTGTTTTTTTGGCCAAAAGCTCTCCACGCCGCATAGACACTGGACTGACGACTGTTTTGTCGGCAATGCCACCCGCCCGCAGGGGTCGCCCGATAACCCATGTAGTTCGGCGCGGGGATATTGTCGAGGACCTTTTATTCGTTGAACTATTTTTAAGGTTATGACATAATATTGGCAAGTTGATTATCATGAAACCTATAATGTTAAAAATAGAAATTTTGCAGACACAACAGGAGGGCAATTACATGGCTCTAAAAATCAAACTTGCATATGGCGATATGGAAAATATCAAAATTTTATTTACGGAATACACGCAGTTGCTTGTTGATACGAATAGTAATTTTGAGAATTATTTGTCTCTTCAAAATTATGATGATGAAATTGAAAATATTGATGTTAAATATGGATTGCCCAATGGAAGATTATATGGTGCTTATTTGAATGAACATCTTGTGGGTTGTATTGCATTAAGAAAGCTGAGCGAGGCAGAGTGTGAAATGAAAAGGCTTTACGTTAGACCTAAATTTAGAGGGTATGGAACAGCTAAGAAGCTAGTTGATATTATAATTGCCGATGCTAAAAATATAGGATATGGGCAAATGCTACTGGATACATTACCTGAATTAAAATCTGCGATAAAATTATATGAACGCTTTGGGTTTTATAAGATACTGCCGTACAATGATAGCCCTATTGAAGATACAGTTTTTATGAAGCTTGATTTGTAGATAAGCACAACTACAACGCACGGCGGCTATCCCGCCCTTCCGTACAAATGTTTGCAATTTCTTCCGATATATGTTATTTTCTAATAAAATAAATATGAGGAGTGGTTTAAATGCCCGGCAAGCTAACCGCAAAACAACAGATGGTTTTGGATTTTTTAAAGTCGGAAATCCGCAAAAACGGCTACCCGCCCACGGTGCGTGAGATTTGTGACGCGGTGGGGCTAAGCTCTACTTCTACGGTACACGCGCATTTGGAGACGTTGGAGCGTAAGGGCTATATCCGCCGCTCGCCTGCCAAAAATCGTTCTACCGAGATATTGGAGGAGGATTTTTACGGCAATGCGCGGGAGCTTGTAAATGTGCCGATAGTTGGGCGCGTGGCTGCGGGAGTACCCATTTTGGCGGAAGAAAATATCGAGGATACGTTTCCGATTCCTATAGATTATGTAAAAAACGATACCTGTTTTATGTTGCATGTTAAGGGCGACTCTATGATAGAAGAAGGAATTTTTGACGGCGACCTGGTGCTTGTGCGCCAGCAGCAAGACGCTAACGACGGAGATATCGTTATTGCCTTGCTGGAGGATTCTGCGACGGTAAAAACCTTTTACCGCGATGGCGAGTTTATACGTCTCGACCCTGCAAACTCGGCATTTAAGCCGATTTTAACGCGGGAGTGCGACGTTTTGGGCAAGGTTATAGGGCTTTACCGCCGCTACTAGCGTCGCGCTTGCGCGACTAAGTCGCGACAAAATTTACTACTGCTATTTTTACCTCAGCGAGTGCAAACTCGTTGAGGATTTTTTTTCGTACATCGCTGCACGCGGCAAAGTTGATAGTTATTGTTTCCGTCCACATGCTTGCGCGTAGCTCTATGCCGTGGAGACCCAGGGCGCGTACAAATACGGGGACTTTTGGCGCGCCGTTTTCCAGCATTTCCGGGGTGCGGGTGTCTGCGAAGTCGGGGTGAGAGCCGAGTACCTCTGCTATGATTTCGCAGGCCCTTGCCACATCTGAGTTGTAGGTGATTATTACGTCTATAAAGGAAGAAGCCTGCGGATTGCAAAAGTTTGAGTTTTCGATTAGCTCTTTATTCATTATGGAGTTTGGGATGATTATGCGGCTGTTCATAAAGGTGCGTATGGTGGTGTGGCGGAGCGTTAAGTCTTCGATAAAGCCCGTGATGTTTGCGTTTACGAGATGAACGCGGTCGCCTACCTCAAAGGGCTTAAACAGCGAGATGAAAAGCCCGTTAAATGCGTTGCTTAGTGACTCCTGCGCGGCCAAACCAATCATAATGGCAGCGATACCCGAGCCTGCAAAAAACGCCGTGGCGATATCCTGAAACTGCGAAAACGCACTAAGCGAAAAAGTAACACCCACCACCCAAATCATGGCACTAAGCACATTTTTGACAAATTTTAGGTGAATGGTATCCGCAGTAAAAGTCCGCCGCCACGCCACACGAAAAAACTTAGTAAGCAGAAAAACAATAAAAATCTTTAGCGCAAACCGAGCAAGTTCCCACGCAAGCTCTGTGCTGTGCAAAAAATTGTTAAATATTTCACCGAGCATATATTTTTTCCTCCCACAAATCGGATACATAAATATAGTATAGACAAATTCCAATAATTTGACAAACTTGAAAAATCTTAGCGAATATGGTTTAATCTTATTTAAAATTGCTGTATTACAGGAGGAGAAATTCTTATGAAATCCAATTTTCACAAGCCGCTGGTGACGCATATGTATACGGCCGACCCTTCCGTACATGTCTTCGAAGGCAAATTGTACATCTATCCCTCGCACGACCTTGAGAATGACGGCCTTGATGACGGAAAGGGCGACCATTTTAAAATGGTGGATTATCATGTGTTTTCAATGGATGACATTGGTGCGCAGGTTGTTGACCATGGGCAGATTTTGCATGTAAAGGATGTCCCGTGGGCAGAAAGCCGCATGTGGGATTCGGAATGTGCATACAAAAACGGCAAATATTATTTTTATTTCCCCGCCTATGATAAAGACGGTATTTTTCGCATAGGTGTCGCAACAAGTGATACACCCGTAGGGCCATTTAAGCCCGAGCCAAGCTATATCCCGGAAAGCTACAGCATCGACCAAGCCGTCTTTACCGATAGCGACGATAAAACATATATGTACTTTGGCGGACTTTGGGGCGGCCAGTTGGAGCAATGGCAAACCGGCAAGTTTGTTCGCTTTAGCGGAGAGCCGGGCGCGGACGGCCCAAAAGGCGACGAGCCTGCAATGGGTCCCCGCTACGCAGAAATGAGCGACGACATGCTAACCTTTAAGCATACGCCCAAAGAAATAAAAATCCTTGACGAAAACGGTGAGCCGATAAAGGCAAGCGATAACGAGAGACGATTTTTCGAGGCTCCCTGCGTGTACAAATACACCAACGGAAAATACTATATGATTTACTCAACCGGCGATACGCATTACATCGTTTATGCCGAGAGCGACAGCCCCACGGGACCCTTTACCTACAAAGGCAAAGTTTTGGAGCCTGTATCCGGATGGACAAACCACGCCTATATAACCGAGTTTAAAGGCAAATGGCTCTTGTTCTATCACGACTGCGAGTTATCGGGCGGGGTTACGCATCTTCGCAACCTAAAATACACGGAGCTTGAAATAAGCCCCGACGGGACAATTAAAACCGTAACTGCATAATTTTGTTATTGACAACATCCGACAAATATTTTATTATTTATGTAACACAACTGACATATCGCCCCTCGAAAGAGGGGCTTTTTTTTTTCGCTGCATATCGGATTAATCCGCTGTAGCAACCCACGGTTGACAATTTGCCAACCCAAATTGGTAGAATAGAAAAAAATAATCATATATACTTAGCTTGGGAGGGGGAAAACATGGACGTTGGGCGAAGAATCCAAACACTGCGCGTAAAAAGCGGCTTGTCACAAGAGGCACTTGCAGACCAACTGGGGGTTACCCGCCAGTCTGTTTCCAAATGGGAGCTTGGACAAGCCCTGCCGGACACAGAAAAAATTGTGCAAATCAGCCGTTTATTCGGAGTGGCTACAGATTGGATTCTGTTGTACGAAGGCCCAATGCTTGCGAGGCCAAACAGACAAGCACTTCGCTTTGGTATGTACCTGATAGTAAAGGATTTTGCCAAATCCGTAGATTTTTACGAAAAGCTACTTAGCATGAGGGTTTCCACCGTGGGGGCAAATCGCTTTGCACAATTCTTTTTCGACGGCATATGCATGTCCATTATGAACGAAGCCCACCTGCCCGGCCATGATTACAGCGGCTGCGGCGACCACAAATTCGCGTTAAACTTTTGGATAGCCGACCTATCCGCGGAGTACGAGCGCGTAAAAAGCCTAAACATAGGCCGTATTACAAAAATAATAAATCCCCATTCCAACTACCATTTTTTCAACATCTATGACCCCGACGGGAATGTTATAGAAATAACCGGCCACTAAGAGCCAAAGGAGAAAACTAAAATGCCTACACAAACACCCCTATGCCAAAGCTGCGCCATGCCAATGGACGCCCCGGAAAAATTCGGCCAAGAAGCCAACGGCAGCCAAAACAAAGACTACTGCTGCCACTGTTGGAAAAAAGGCAAATTTGCCTACAAGTCCACCCTTGAGCAAGCAGTAGAAAACAACATCCCATGGTGGCGCGAAGAAGGCGACGAAAACGACGACGCAGCCCGCGCCCGCATAATGGAGGTATTCCCAAAGCTAAAGCGGTGGGCAAATGAATGAGTTTTTATGTCAAAGCTGTGGAAGCTACTTTCCGACAGAGGGTAATTACGGCAAAAATTCCGACGGCTCGGAGAACAAAGATTATTGCAAATACTGCTGGGTTGACGGCGAATTCGGTAAGCCCGATGAAACAATGGAAGAGATGATTGACAGCTCTGTCCCTTGGCGAGTAAAAAGCGAAACGCTTCCGGACGGTTATCCCGATGCAGAAACCGCGAAAAAAGAAATGATGAAATCTTTCCCCAAGCTAAAGCGTTGGGCAAATGCGTAAAACCGGCGTTACTTTTCCTGTATGGATGTTTTTGCAAAAACCGGAAAAGTAACGCTTTTTTATTCTTCTATTATCGCCAGCACCGTTTCCAGAGCGTCCATGCCTTCGCGGTTGCGGATATGGGGCGTTACGCCAAATTCTTCCAGTGAGCGGCCGTAGAGGTCGGTAAAATGGCCTATGTCCAGCCGCCATATTATGCCTGTGCGGGGCAGCATTACATATGTTGCCATCGGGCCTGTTATGCCCGATGTGTTTTCGCCTACCACCGTGCCTATGCCTGTGGATTTTACTGCCAACGCCGCGTTTACCGAGGCCGACATCGACCATTCGTCTACGAGCAGCCATACCTTGCCGTTAAAGTTTACGCGGTTATGCTCGGGAAGGCGATAGGGGAAGAGAGTTTCTTCCGTTACAAATACATATGTTAGTCGCGCCTTATCATTCGGGTTAAGGTAGGGCATTCCCACCTCGTACACAAAATCTGCGGTGTACATGATTTCCATGCGTGACAGCTCTACCCATTCGGTTTCCAAGGCGGCGGTTGTCATGGAGTTGTACAGCATACGCATTACGTTTTGGGCTTCCCGGCCGTCGGTAAAAAACTGATGCCCCGGCACGGTTACATTATCCTGTATAAGACGCATTAAAAGCAGCACGTTAAAGTATGCGACACTGCCGCCCATATTTCCGCGTATGTCTATTATCAAATGCTCAAAGTCCTCGACCTCCTGCAAAAACGGGAAAATCACAAGGTCGTCATAGGCGAGGCTGCTCATAAAGCTTTCTATCGCAATATAGGCGATTTTGCCTTCTTCTATTATTTCTGTGGTTACATTGTTTGGTATTTCCGGGAACGCGCTTTCTTCCGCGTATATGTCTACTTCGTATTCGCCGTAAAACCATATGGCTTGGGGGTGGGTGTAAACTTCTATCAACGCGAGAAGCTGCTCCATGTCCGACGGGTATTCTTCCTGGGCATATGCGCGAAGATATGCGGTTAGCAAAAGCCTGTACATGGTAAGCTCCCGTGGTGCTAAATGCCCTATCCCCTCAAACGGCACAACAAACTCCTGCCAAAGCAAATGGCTCAAGTAATCCGCCGCCATATCCAAGGGGTCGTCACCGCCGCGTACAGGAAAATGCTCCGGTAAGTACGTCGCTCGGAAGGGGGTCTGCGCTTCGATAAAATCTCTGAAATATTCTACGTATTCGTCGAAGTCGATTCCGAGCCGTCTGTAGATTATATTATCCCACACGGCGTTTTCCCGCGTGATATTTACCATAAAGTCGAAGTCGTACAGGGCTATGTCGCGGGCTTCTTCCGAGAGGGTTAGCGTAATCGCCTGTGTTTCCATAAAGGCAAACAGCAGAGACATAAAATCCGCCACGCCAAGATACGCCCGCCCGGCAGAAATCGTAACACTCTCCTGTAGCCTCATGGGATGGCCGTTTACTACGGCATTTTGGTGCGTTGTGGGGACTATCGCAAGGCCGCCTGCGTAGCGTATGGTAATCGCACGCTCATCTGCACACCATAGCACCTCGCCGCCTTCCTCCTCAAAAAATTCCCGTATAGGAAGCAGCCTGTCCATATCCGCAAAGCCCACCGTCGGAAAAGCCATAACAAACAAAACCACCAACACCGCAGCAATTTTTTTCATCTAATAATCCCCCTGTCTTTTTCTTCCATTGTATCACAAAAAAATTACTCGGGAAGGATTATATCCACCTCGCCCTCGCTAATTAGCGAAAAGTATGCGTTAAGCACTTTTTCGATGGAGGTTTTAAGGTCGTGGCGGGCTGCGTCTGCTGTGGCTGTTAATGGGATTTCTTGGTAAACCTGCGTGCCGATAAATACTCTTGCGGAGCCGAGTAGGTCGCCCTGCTTTATCGGGGCTTGATAGGCTTGCGGTACATATATTTCTACGTTTACATTATCTTTTTCGTGAGTGCCGAGGGGAATACGCACTGTTTCCGTAAATGCGAATTCCATGGCAGGGGTGCGAGAACGGGTTACGGGGATTTGTCCCGCTATGGTGGATGCTTCCAATACCGTCACAAACTCGAAGTTATCGAAGCCGTGATTTAATACGGCCTTTGTGTCTACCCATTTTTGTGCCTTGCCCTGCTCGCCCCATCCGCTGGCCAGCACCACAGAAATCAGTTGCATTTCGTCGCGCTTTGCCGCGCCTACAAAGCAGTGGCCGGCCTTGTTTGTAAAGCCTGTTTTTACGCCGTTTGCGCCGTTGTATTCGTTTAGCAGGCGGTTGCGGTTGTTAAATGAATATCCGCGCCTGTCGCTGCGGAAATTAGCATGGCGGGTATTAGTCAACTCAATAAACCCGGGAACAGAAAGCGCGTAGCGAGTAATCACCGCCAAATCATATGGCGTAGAATGATGGTCGCCCGCGTCCAGCCCGTTAGGCGTCTCAAAGACGGTGTTTAACGCACCGATTTCGCGTGCTTTATTTGTCATTTCCGCACAAAATGCCTCCACCGAGCCGGATAAATGCTCGGCAATTGCTACGGCGGCGTCATTTGAAGACTCCAGCATTAGGGCAAGCATTAGGTCTCCGAGGCGCACATTTTCGCCGGGAGACAGAAACATTTTTACCTTTGGCGCGGCGGCGGCTTTTTTTGATACTGTTGCGGTTTCGTCCATTCGGCCGCTTTCCAATGCCAGCACCGCCGTCATTATTTTTGTCGTGCTTGCCATCGCCAATGGGTCGTGTTCGTTTTTGCCCCATAGCACGCGGCCTGTTTCCGCGTCCATTAACACCGCACCAAATGCCGCGACCTTTGGCTCTTCTGCATAAACCGCGTTAACACTCGAAAGCGAAATTAACGCGGCTAAAATAATTGATTTAATAAATATTTTCACTAATATTCACCTCGCACATATTTTGTGCGAAGGGGTGCAAAATTATTCCGTCCGCTCCGTAAGCGTCAGGATTGCGTTTGTCATAATATTTTGTTACGCTTGGCTAAATGAATGGAGGGATTTACCAATGCGAGAATACACAAATTTATTTGCCCAAGCGGGGTACAGCGCGGCCGAGATAGAAAAACGGCTGGGCGACATCGTACGCATGATTTTCTTTGACAAAAACGAGCGGTTTTATTTTACCGAGGGAGACATGGGATACTTTACGGACACGGGCAACAACGACGTGCGCACCGAGGGAATGTCCTACGCAATGATGATGTTTGTGCAAATGGGAATGAAGGAAGAATTCGACCGCGTATGGCGGTGGACAATGAAATATATGTATCATCACGAAGGCGCAAACAAGGGCTATTTTGCGTGGTCGTGCAAGCTAAACGGCGAACGAAACTCCCAAGGCCCCGCGCCCGACGGCGAGGAGTATTTCGCGCTGGCGTTATTTTTTGCGTCGCACAGATGGGGTGACGGCGAGGGTATCTTCAACTACAGCGAATGTGCGCGCAAGCTTTTGCACGACTGTATTCACAACCCGCAGCCCATGTGGAATCCCGACAACAAGCTAATCAAGTTTGTCCCAAACATGGAAATCACCGACCCATCGTACCATCTTCCGCATTTTTACGAACTTTTTGCGCAATGGGCAAACGAGGCCGACCGACCGTTTTGGGCGGAGGCGGTAAAGGCAAGCCGTGCATTTATGCGCACGACGCTGCACCCCGAAACAGGGCTTGCGCCGGAGTACGCAAACTACGACGGAACCCCCCATGTGGGAATCCGCCATCATCACCTATTCTACAGCGATTCATACCGCGTGGCGGCAAATCTGGGGCTTTCCTACGAGTGGAGCAAGGCGGATGAATGGGAATGCGAAGCCGCCGACCGCATACAAAAATTTTTCTTCGAAACAAAAAAAGACAGCGACGACATAAACTACGCGCTGGAAATAGGCGGCACACCCACCGACCTAAAAATCCTCCACCCCGTAGGCCTGCTGGCAACAAACGCCGCCGCGTCACTGGCCGCCAAAGGCGAATATAAAATGTACGCCGTAAAAAAATTTTGGGAGACACCGCTTGCCGTGGGCGACCGCAGATACTACGATAACTGCCTGTATTTGTTCGCCTTCCTCGCACTCAGCGGAAATTACAAAATATATGGATAAAAACATACTGCATCATGCCGACTTCCCGCGTTCCAATAAATACGACCCCATGTGGATTATTGAAAATGAAATGGGGCCTAATCCGCTGTGGCTTACAGAATTTTTAACGGAGCCGTTTGACCTAAAGCCCGGTATGCGGGTGTTAGACCTCGGGAGCGGCAAGGGAATAACCAGCGTGTTTCTTGCGCGGGAGTTTGGCGTACAGGTATACGCCGCCGATTTTGACGAATGGAAGGGATGGACTTCCCCTGAAATAAGATGGAATAACGCCAAGGAAAACGGTGTCGAGCATTTAGTGATACCGATAAAAGCCGACGCCCGAAAACTGCCATTTGCGGAAGGCTTTTTTGACGCGATTGTTTGCGTGGATTCCTACTTTTACTATGGCAAAAACGACGGCGATTTTGAAAACATCATCCGATTTTTGCGCCCCGGCGGTAAAATCGGCATGGTAATCCCCGGCTTTATGAAGGACGTATCAAGCGGCGTCCCCGACTACATCAAGGAGTTTTTGGGTGACGAGCTGTGGACATGGGAAACCTTGCCATGGTGGAAAAATCTCTGGGAAAAAACCAACCTTGCCACGATTGACATTGCCGACACGCTAAAAGACGGATGCGCCCTATGGCAACGCTGGGACGAAACCCTGGATTCTGTAGGCAAACACAGTGCCCCCGATGAAATCGAAGATTTCAAGAGGGACAAAGGGGAGTATATGGGGTTTTTACGATTGGTGGCGACTAAAGGCTAAAAACAAAGTGACGCCCTGTGTTTTCGCAGACGTGGGGTTTTCGGTCGTGGAGATGGGCGTATTCGGGCAGGCGGGAGAGGGCGTTTCGCATTGCGTACAGGGATACGTCCTCGTTGCCTGTTTTTATCAGGTGTTTTTTTGCTAGTTGAGCCAGTATTTCTTCTTTTTGCATAAGAATTTGCGGCTCTGCGATTTCCAAGGGCATGTCGGAGAGGATTAGCCAATAGTATTTTTGAACACCGTTATGTCGGCGTCTGTCGGTGTAATGTTTGTTGTACATATCTATTTGCTTAGCGACCCAATCGCGGTCGTCGGGCGCGGCAAATGACAAAAATCGCAACACCATCATCCCTGCCTCGAAACACTCCGCATAGTGGCAACTTTGATAACCAAAGCATGTATGCTTCAGGCGATTTTTTGTTTCCTTAATCATATGAGTAACTTCGCCGCTAGGTTGGAACAGGTGCAGCAGTCGAAGGATTTCAAACTCGTAGGCGTTGTCCGCTACGATGTTTGTTTTTGGCGACATTGGGATGATGGTTTGCAGCTTCTTCCCGGTGTTGTACGGTGGAATGTAGAATTTGGGGTAGGCGTATGGGTCGAATGTTCTTATTTTGCCGTCGGTTGCTCTGTTTTCTCGTAACTTGCGAGCTATTTTTGCTTTTTGTGCGTCGTTTAGATTTCCGCCTCGGATTAGGTGGTGGTTTGTTTTTATCATTAATTCGTATGCCGTCATATCGTAACCCACAGCGCAGGCCTAACGCCGCCGTCTATCCTGCAAATATCGTCGCCGCAAAGAAAAAGCTCGCCGCAGTAACCGATACTCCCCGCAGCTTTTTCTGCGTGGCCGGGCGAACGCAGCCACCACCAGTCATCTTCGCCCTTTGTGTTTTGTGCCTTTCTTTCGTCGTTGAATTGGTCGTAAATGCAATCGCCGTAGGGTAGGTGGCGGCCGTCGTTTGGGGTTATTCCGTCTTCGCCCCAGTACCATCCCTTTTTGTTTTGCATATCGCCGCTGTCACCAAAATGCCTGATAACCTCGTCGTAACTGAGCAGAAATATTTTGTCGAATGTCGAGTTTCCGTATTTTGTGCCGTACCATGGATTGTTACGGTCGGTTAGTTTTGTTTTTATTATTCGGGATTTATCTGTATGGTTAAATGTGTCGTAAAATTCACCGTTCAGATATTTTCGTAAACTGCAATTTTCCCATGTTGTGCTTTCGCGGTCGTCGTAGGGGGCTTTGCCTATTGTGGTTTCGGATATAATAAACGCGCTGTCTACGTTTACGTGCAATACCTTCCATTGGTGATTTCCCAAATTTATTATGTCGCCCTCTTTTACGGTGTTTGGCATTAATATCGAATCAATCGACGTGTTTAAAAATTTCGCCAACAACGGAAGCAACGCCGTCTCCGGCAAGGTGTGACCGTTTTCCCACTTGCTGATGGCTTGCGCACTGATTTTTAGTTTTTCTGCAAGTTCTTCTTGCGTAAAGCCGTTGCGCTTGCGGAGCAATAATATTTGATTGCCCACACCTATGTTATCTATCATAAAAAAACCTCCCGTTTCGGATTATGCAATTAATCTTAACAGATTTTTTGCCTTTATCCATATATGGAAGGTTGAGATTTTTTGTTGAAACTTAACTTAGGGTTAACTAATCCTCGTAGTGTCCTTTGCAAGAAATAATCACAAGAAATCCTTATGCGCTTCGGCAAAGGCTTGCATCTCGGGGGCAGTCATATTCTCCATAGCAAATAATTCATCCACTGTGAATGTGTATGTTTTTCCCTCAGCAAGCTGGCGACGTGATTCCTCAATTGTTGACAGGTATGCGGCATTTTTGGCGGCTTTGGATAGTGAATTGTAGTGTTCCAAGCTTAGAATCACATTGTACAAATATTTGTACAATTATGTCAATCTGTTTTAAACCTTGACAATTAAGAGATAATGTATATACTTGTATTAACATCGAGGAGGTGTTGCATATGCTATCGCTTGTATCAAAATGGGGAAACTCACAGGGTGTGAGGATATCAAAAAAAGTATTGCAGAGCGCGCAAATCAGCATAAATGACGAGGTAGAAATCAAGGCAAAGGACGGTATGCTTTTAATAATACCTACAACCAAAAAGTCCCTCGCGTGGTATTTAGAAAGCTATGACGACGACACAGACAGATATGACTGGGGCAACACAGATGAGCCGAAGGGTCGTGAGCTACTATGAAACAGGGGGACATTATCTCGTTAGATTTTGACCCAACAAAGGGCAGGGAACAGGCGGGCTATCGTCCCGCAGTAGTTATCAGCCAATCGGCGTACAACAAAAAGCGCGACCTTGTGCTTGTTTGCCCGATAACAGGAAGCACAAAGCCTTTGCGCTTTCGCATTATGCTGGACGACAGAACAGAAACACAAGGCGACATCATATGCGAACAAGTACGAGTGATAGACCTGCTCGCCAGGAAATGCAAAGTCATAGAGCAACTCCCGAAAGACTTACTTAAACAAGTTTTAGAAGCAGTATCGGTAATTATCGCATTTGAAGAATAATCCGCAGGAAAAAAGGCAAGCCGACACTTTAGTGGGCTTGCCTTCTTACGTTGCCGTTAATCTTTTATTCCCGTATAAATTCTATCCAGTGTTCCCAACCCGGAATACCTGCCATGTCTACCCGTATAGTATTCCTGTTTACGACGTCAACCCGCCAGCGCGTATTTATATCGTCTAATGAGAAGGATAGAGTGCCGTTATTGTAAGTGTAATTTACGGTCATGGATTGCCCAAAACCAAGGTCAAGGGCCATTCTGTTACCACTAAACTCCAACCAGTCAAACCTGTTGCATTTAGTCAAGGACTTTTTCACATTTGAAATAAAAAAGACACAAAAAAGCCCGTCAAAAGGGTTTAATCTCTTGTCGGGCTGGCAATATTTTAAGTTTGGGGGTTTAATTTTTACGGCGTTTTCCCTGCTCGTAGTTCCTCATTCTCACGGCGTAATTTTTCTATTTCGGCTTCTGCTTTTTCCGCTCTGCGTGTAGCTTGCTCTGCTATCTGCAAATTTTTAGCCAGTTCTGCATTATGGAAAAATATTTCATCTTTCCTACGTTGGTAGGCTTGCCGTATGATTTTATCCTCACTCTGTCTTGCTATTGCTGATACAGCCATTCGGATTACCTCCTTTTCCTTGCGGGCGTTTTCTATAATGTCCTTGTTCACAATTTCTTTTTCGGTGATTATCGAAAGCCAATATGCAAACATATCTTCATTGGTTTCTTGTATGTTTATGCTGTCGGCTTCGTTTACGGCTTTGGCAAATGCCTTCATGTTAATATAGTGTAGCTCCAATGCTTCTGTGAAAATTGTGCCGTCCTCTTTATCCATTATCATACATACCCTGTGGATTTTATCTTTTGCGTTTTCGGGTTTTTGTAATGGCTCTACTGCTCCGTCGGCAAATGCGATTGTAATGGTTGGAGGTTGCTCTGTGTAGTGTTGCCCTGCTTCCAATTCCTCGCTGTATGCTCTCGCCCATGAGCGAATCGTTTTTGATTTAAGCTGACCCAGCCCATGTAGGTGCATCTCAATTAGTATGTCCGTGCCGTCCTCTAATTCTGCCCTAACGTCCAAAATGGACAGCTTATCTTCAATTGATTTTTTATCCATGTTTGGATTTTTCAAGCGTACAGATTTTACAACACGGCTGATTTTTGCGTTGGCAAAAATGGCGTTGAGTAACGAGATGAGTGCTTCGATATTGCCCTCTATAAAGGTCTTGAAGGCGAAATCAACCCGCAAGTCCATGAGGAGGGAATAATCAATGCTGATGACTTCGCTTTTCTCGTCCATAGGCTATTGCCCCTTTCGGGAGTCTATCGTTATAACTTACTACTAATCTCAATAATCACGAAACAGCGGAATTTTTATCCATCCACGGCGTTATGCTTATTTTGTGAACAAACTGCGAATATCTCTATTGAGTTTTTTTAACCGAATACTTATTGTCAATTCTTCCAAAGAAGATAGACTTGCAATACTACATAATAGAATTGCGGTAGCAGTCAATCCAACGATATGATAGAACAAGGGGAAACAAAACAGCGCAATTCCCGTAGCTTTATTTGCGTAGGTGTGCAACAAAGGTAGGCTACGATATTTCCAAAACCCCACGCCCATAGATATGAATCTAACCATAGCAATTCCTATAATCCAACAAACCATCCACCGTTCCCACGCCAGTATCGGGATAAATATAAGGAGCATGACAAGAGTCAAAATAAAATCGGCAATACTGTCTAAAGCTGAACCAAACTTGCTAACCGTGTTCGTTTTTCTCGCAATATGACCGTCCAGCACATCGCTTATGCCGCACGCGAGATATGTGGTGTAGAAAAGGGCAGAAAAAGGCTCAATAAACCAGAGCAACATAGCTCCTGTTATTCTGCTTGCTGTAATTAAATTAGCAATCAAGTTATCCTCTCTTTTTCATGCGAGCTAACAGCACAATAAGCAGAATTGCTGTAATGAATGAAACCACAACAGATGCAGTGCCAACTCCTATGTGAAACTCAATAGAACTTGGGTCAGTAATGTTATTTGCCCTAATCCAAAATCCGCATATCATGGTTGTCAGCACTAAATGGAGTGCTTCGGCGTAGAAAACAAAATTACTGCGGTTATCTTATTATTTCATTATACCCGAAACGATGTTCGATGTAAAGGTATTTTATAATTTTTCCGCAGGAAATTCCGCAAGGGCATTATATCATACCTTTGCCCCTGCGGAAACAAAATCGGTAGCTACCGCTCCTTATCCTGTGAACGCTGTTTTTGCCGTTGCGGTGCTTTGGGTTTGTGTTCGCTATTGACGGCGTACAGCTTGCGGTGAACGGTGGTAAAGCGGGTATGCTCTGCCTTTGCTGTCCTGTAATATTTTGCGTTTTGCACGTTGGCATTTTTGCCTTTGGCGATTTCCTCGTCTATCTCTTTAACCGTAAACAGAGGGCGTTTGTAATCTTTCAAATCACGCAAGGCGTTTTCGTGGGTGCGGATTTCGTCCTCATGCTTTTCATAAAATTTATCTGCCGTGCGGTTAAGGGCGATTATGTCCTTACGCAAATATCCCCATGTCGATAACCGTTTTTCGTTGGCATTGATGGCGTTGTCGATTGTTTCGTGGGCGAAAGCCCTGTGTGTTGGTGATGTGGATGTATCCCTACACTCGCCATGGGGTGCTTGCAACACCTCATGGTCACTACTTCTTTTTTGTTACCGATTGCATAATAACATGGTTTTTTGTAGGTGCAAATTTTCTTTTTATTTATTGCTGTGATTTGACGTACATATATCATGGGTATAAGATATTTATGCCATAAAAACGGCGGTACGTGCATATTGTATTATGTATGGGCGGGTGCGGTAGATGTTTTTGATAAAAGCGCTCCGTCCCGCATAAATGCAGGAAATTTGCCAACAGAACTGTCCCCTTGACAATATTGGGGATAATATGTAAACGGAGTGGATGACATGAAGATTAACGAGCTTTTCGCAGGGATTTCGCATAGGGTGGTTGTGTCGTTTGACGGGGAGATTACGCAGGTGGTTTATGATTCTCGTGCGGTGCAGGCGGGCGCACTTTTTGTCTGTTTGCGTGGGCTTACCGTGGATGGGCATGATTTTATTGATAGAGCAGTGGCGGCAGGCGCGGTTGCGGTTTTGGTTGAGGATGGCTTCACGGGGGAAGTGCCGAGCGGTATTGGTGTAATTTCTGTGGAGAATACGCGTAGCGCGCTCGCGTATGTGTCTGCCAACCTACATGATAATCCTGCGGAAAAGCTTAGGCTTGTCGGCGTCACAGGGACTAACGGCAAGACGACGACCACGTATTTTATAGAAGAAGTTTTACGGGCTTGCGGGCGCAAAACGGGGATTATCGGCACAACGGGGATACGTGCGCTGGGCGAGGCCATGGATATCGCGTTTGCGACGTCTACCACGCCCGACCCACCCGAGCTGCACCGCATTTTTGCAGAAATGGCACGTCTGGGGGTGCGGGATGTTGTGATGGAGGTGTCTTCGCACGCGCTGGCTTTTCTTAAAATGGAAGGTCTTACATTTGATGTCGGCGTGTTTACAAATTTGACGCAAGACCATTTGGATTTCCATGGGACTATGGAAAACTACATGCTTGCCAAAGCAAAGCTTTTTGCGCAGTCGCGTATAGGTGTAATTAACACGGATTGCCCGTTTAGCGGTACGATGGTGGAGCATATGGGTGGGCGTCCGCATTTTTCATATGGCTTGGGGAGCGCGGATTTACAGGCAATACATACGGAGCGCCGCGCCGACGGGTCGTCTTTTACACTCGGCGGCGAAGAATTTTCGCTACCCGTGAGCGGAAAATTTAACGTATACAACGCACTGGCGGCGATAGGCGCGGCAAAAGCCCTGGGCATAGAAATGCCAAAAATCCGCAAAGCGGTAGCAAACCTAAGCGGCGTCCCCGGCAGAATCCAAGCCGTACCAAACGCACGCGGCCTAAACGTATTTGTGGACTACGCGCATTCTCCCGACGGGCTGGAAAACATAATAAACTCGGTACGCGAAACCACAAAAGGCCGCGTAATCACGCTATTCGGCTGCGGCGGAGACCGCGACAAAACAAAACGCCCGATAATGGGAAAAATCGCCGCGACGCTTTCGGACTTCTGCATTCTGACGTCCGACAACCCGCGCACGGAAAACCCCATGGAAATTTTAGCACAAGTAGAAGGCGGCGTTTCTCCCGTTTCTTCCGAGTACAAAATACTGGAAAACCGCCGCGACGCCATCTTTGCAGGCGTAAAAATGCTAACGCCCGACGACGCGCTAATCATCGCAGGCAAAGGCCACGAGGACTACCAAATCATAGGCACAACCAAGCATCACTTCGATGATTTTGAGACCGCAGCAGAAGCACTTGAAAATTAAGCGGGAATGTTGTATATTGTAATAAATTATAAAAAAAATGGAGGCACGACATGAAAGCAATCATCAATAAAAAGACTTACGACACCGACGACGCCACAAAATTAGGCACAAAAAATGTAGGCGAGTTTGGTCAAGCCAACGGCTACGAAGAACACCTGTACATGACAAAAGATGAATCCCACTTTTTTTACGGAGTAGGCGGCCCAAAAAGCCCGTACCCGGAAGCAAAAATCAAACGCGCAACAAAACCCATGGTAGAGAAGTGGAAAAAAGAAACCGGACTTGCATAAATAAGAAAACCGCTTCGGCGGTTTTTTTGTAGATATACCATAAAGCTTGAAAATGGCGCATACTATTTTAGTGGAGAGTATAAAAACGGAGGCACTAATAATGAAACTGGATATCCAAGAAATAGTAAAAGCAACAGGCGGACGACTGCTCGGTGACGTAATAAATCCCATGTATATAGAAGGGATTTGTACAGACACGCGAAAAATAGCGGCAGGGTCGCTTTTTATTCCGCTGGCGGGTGTGCAGGTGGATGGGCATGATTTCATAGGCCAAGCCGCAGAAAAAGGCGCGATTTGCGCACTCACGGAGCGCGAAAATGCAGTAAGCGACACAAGCATTCCGATAATATATGTAAAAAGTACAAGGCGCGCACTGATGGATTTGGCCGACTACTACCGCCGAAAACACGACGTAAAAGTCGTCGCAATCACAGGCAGCGCGGGCAAAACCACAACAAAGGACATGGTAGCGGATATCCTCTCACGCAAATACCGCACAAAGCGCACCATAGGCAACTTTAACAACGACATCGGAATGCCGCTGTCCATTTTTCAACTGGAAGCCGACGACGAGGTACTCGTACTGGAAATGGGCATGAATCACGCCAACGAAATCCACGAGCTAAGCTTAGTGGGCGTACCCGACATAGCAGTAATCACACATATAGGTGACGCCCATATAGAAAATTTCGAAAACCGCGAGGGAATTTTGCACGCCAAGCTGGAAATCGTAGACGGCCTACGACCCGAGGGCATAGTTGTGTTAAACGGCGACGACCCGCTTTTAACAGGGACGATTGCCGCCGAAAAGGTTAAGGATTTTAATGTTCTTTTCCCCGCAGCGGCTAATATATTGAAGGCCGACCCTGTGGGCTTTCAGGAAACGCGCTGCGTTTTCGAATGGCATGGCGAAAAAGTACGCTTAACCGTACCAATCCCCGGCTCGCACATGGTTATGAACGCACTTCTCGCTACCGTGGTAGGCCTGGAAATGGGCGTAACACCCGTCGAGATTACCGCCGCATTCGAAAGCTTTACCCCACCCGAAGGACGACTAAATATCTTCGAATCAGGCGGCAAAACCATCATCGACGACGTATACAACGCCAACCCCGCTTCCATGATAGAAGCAATCAAGGTGCTATGCCGCAAAACGCCCGAAAATTCCCACCGCCGCCGCGTAGCAATCCTGGGCGACATGAACGAACTGGGCCACGTAGCCGAAGCCCGCCACCGCGAGGTAGGCGAATTTGCGGCAGAGGCGGGCGTGGATTTGGTAGTGGCTATTGGTGAATTGTCACGTCACATTAACGCGCACACGCATTTCGACACATTGGACGCCGCGCTGGAAGTTTTAAACGACGTGGTGCGGTCAGATGATATGATTCTCGTAAAAGGCTCACGAGGCATGAAACTCGAACAAGTCGTATCATTACTAAAATGACAAAGTTTTGGTCAACCTTTTTCAAAAGGTTGTGGGGTTTGGGGCAAAGCCCCAAGGTTTTGATTTTGAACTAAGGTTGTAAAAGGAGCAATATTATGGATACGTCAATAAATGCGGCTGTTTATGCGGTACTTATTTCTTTTGTGGCTAATTTGGTGTTATGTCCGATGATGATTCCGTCGTTGGTTAGGTTGAAGTTTGGGCAGTATATTAGGGATGACGGGCCTACGGCGCATAAGAAGAAGGCGGGTACGCCTACTATGGGCGGGATTATGATTATTGTTAGCTTTTTGTTGGCGGCGATGGTTTTTATGAGGGGTAATCCTCATGCGCTGGGTGTTGTGGGTGCTACGCTTGGGTTTGGGCTGATTGGGTTTTTGGACGATTTTTTGAAGATTGTAAAGAAGCAGAATTTGGGGCTGAGGGCTTGGCATAAGCTGCTGGGGCAGATTGTGGTTTCTGTTGGGTTTTTCTTTTATTGGCGAGGGCTGGAAGGGTTTACTAGTGAGATTTTGATTCCGTTTTTCCCGGAGCTTACGTTTGATTTTGGGTTTTTGTTTCCGTTTTTTGTTGTGTTTATTTTTTTGAGTGCTTCTAATGGAGCCAATTTGACTGATGGCTTGGATGGCTTGGCCGCAGGGGTTACTGCGCTTATTGCTGTGTTTTTTATGTTTTCTGCTTGGATGTTGGATTCTCCTGTGCTGCCTGTTACGGGGGCTGCGGTGGGGTCGCTGCTTGGGTTTTTGTTGTTTAATTCTCACCCCGCGAGGGTTTTTATGGGGGATACGGGGTCGCTTGCGCTGGGTGGATTTGTGGCGGCAGTCGCGCTTATGCTTAATATGCCGCTGTTTTTGGTGATTGTTGCGGTGATTTATGTGGCGGAGACATTGTCGGTTATTATTCAGGTTGGGTATTTTAGGATGACGGGCGGGAAGCGGTTTTTTAAGATGGCTCCCATCCATCATACGTTTGAAGTTTATTGGCCTGAGACTAAGGTTGTGGCCTTCTTTTATATAATCACAGCCATGGCTTGTTTGTTGGGCTATCTCGCGCTTATGGGGGTTTAAGGATGTTTGAGGGTAAGAATGTGCTGGTTTGTGGGATGGCTCGTAGCGGGCAGGCGGCTGCATTGGTTTTGCGTCAGCTTGGGGCGTTTGTGACTGCGAGTGATTTGCGAACGGAGATAGAGTGGGACTACGACCCTGCGGAGAAGGGGATTTCGCTTAGGTTAGGCGAGGAGCCTGATGATTTTGTTTTGGATTTTGATATTGTGGTGATTAGCCCCGGGATTAGTATGTATGCAACCTTCATCAAAATGGCCCAAAATGCGGGTAAGCCTGTTTGGAGTGAGGCGGAGCTGGCTTATCGGCTGTGTCCTTGTCCGATGATTGCGATAACGGGTACGAATGGTAAGACCACGGTGACTACGCTGGTGGGTGAGATTTTGAGGCGGTTTAATCCCAAGACGGTGATAGCCGGTAATATTGGGGTTCCGCTTACGTCGCTGGTGACGGGGCTTGATGAGGATAGTATTGTGGTGGCGGAGATTTCCAGCTTTCAGCTTGAGACGATAAGCGCGTTTAGGCCTAAGATAAGTGCGGTGCTTAATATGACGGAAGACCATCTCGACCGTCACCTTACCATGGAAAATTATATTGCCGCAAAAAGTCGAATTTTCGAAAATCAGGGACAAAATGACATTTGTGTGTTAAACTTGGATAATGCCATAACTCGAAGTATGCGCCCGAGTGCCAAAACGGTGTTTTTCAGCACGAAGGAAAATGCCGACGCGACCATACAAAATGGGGCGTTGACAGCTTTTGGTCAAAAAAACATTTTAATGTCGGAGACCCGTGTTATGCCGGAAAATGCACTGGCCGCTACAGCGATTGCAATGGCGGCTGGAGTGCCCGGGGAAATAATCGCAGACGTTTTGCGCGAGTTTAAGGGTGTGCCGCATCGCTGTGAGCATATTTTAACAAGCGGCGGCGTAGATTTTTATAATGATTCCAAAGCTACAAATACCGACGCGGCTATTAAGGCGTTGGAAAATTTCGAGCGTCCCGTGGTGCTTATCGCGGGCGGGTATGATAAGAATACGGATTTTTTACCTTGGGTGGAAAAATTCCGGGGTAGGGTTAAAAATTTAATTTTGATTGGGCAGACTACGGAGAAGATAATCGCGGATTGCCAAAGGGTTGGATTTTCTTCTTATGAAAAAGCCGATACTCTCGAAGGCGCGGTTAGCCGTGCGCGGGAGCTTGCTGTGTTAGACGATATTGTACTTTTTTCGCCCGCGTGCGCCAGTTTTGATATGTTTAAGAACTTCGAAGAACGCGGCGAGTTGTTTGTAAAATTTGTCGGAAAGGGTGTGGATAATTGATGGGAAGCCGATACGGCGCAGCACGCGAAGACGACTATTACTACCCCGAGCAGGAACGCCGCACCCGCAGACCTTCACATAAGGCAAGGCCACGTAAAAAGGCCGAGCCTCTGCTTAATGTACACGTCGGTAACGTGGATATCACCATCTATCTTGTGGTGACTATCCTTGTGCTTATCGGCGTTATTATGGTGTTTTCGGCAAGCTATGCCATGGCTGCCAACTCTCGGAGATTCGATAATGACGCGTTTTACTTCCTGCGTCGTAATGGTGTTTTTGCCGCCGTCGGCTTTGTTGCTATGAATGTGATTTCTCGCGTTAGCCTGGATATCTGGCGTAAGGGAGTTTGGATTTTGTATGCCGGGTCGATTGGCCTGCTTATTGCCGTTATCGTCGGCGGGCAGCTTGTCGGCGGTGCTACACGCTGGCTGGAGATTCCTGTTATCGGTGCTTTCCAGCCTTCGGAGGTGGCTAAGGCTGCCGTTATCTTCTTTATTGCTCATCTTGTTGATAAATACCCCAACGCGCTAAAGAGTTGGTTTAATACGTTTTTGTTTTCCGGCGCGGTGGCTATTGTCGTTGTTTTGGTTATTTTGCCCGGTGGGTTTAGCTCGTCGCTGATTATCGCTGCCATCGGCTTTGGTATGATTTTTATTGCAAGCCCTTATATTACACGCTTTTTAGTAATGGGCGGGATTGGCGTCGCCGCCGTCGCCGCTTACCTTGGGATTACCGCTTACCTCGGCACGGGCTTCCGCGGAGCGCGGATTACCGCTTGGCTCGACCCTTGGAGCGACCCGCTTGGTGTTGGTTTCCAGCCCATTCAGTCGCTGTATGCCGTGGCCACAGGGGGCTGGCTTGGCTTGGGAATCGGCCGGAGCCGCCAGGCTTCGTTTATTCCCGAGCCGCAGAACGATATGATTTTTGCCATCATCGTAGAAGAACTCGGGCTGGTGGGTGCGGGGCTTATCCTTATTTTGTTTGCTATCTTAATATGGCGCGGGATTATCGTCGCCATGAAAGCACCCGATACGTTTAGCTCTATGGTGGCCATCGGGATTGTTTTTGCGTTTGCTTTCCAGACCATCATTAATGTCGGCGTTGTTACTAATACCATCCCTAATACGGGGGTTACGCTTCCGTTTATCAGCTATGGCGGTACTTCGCTGATGGTTAGTATGGGGCTGGCGGGGGTTTTGTTAAGTATTTCTAAGTATTCTAAGCTTAAATAATTATGAAAGATAAAATATATTGGCACGATGCCCACCACGAAGCCTTGCAACTGGAGCTTTATGAATACGCAGACGCACTTGAATTCAAAAAAGAACATGCGTTAAGCAAAGAAGCCTTGCGCATGGACTCGCTTGTTATTAAAAAGGTCAAGGATGTAAAAATTTTAAAGAATATAGGCAAAATATTTAAAAACCATAATATCGTAGAATATAAATCCGAAAACGATAATTTTACGTTTTGGGATTATCAAAAGGTTTTGGGCTATGCGTTTATTTATTCATCTTTCGAGAAGGTGCAGATGTCGGAAATAACCATTTCCATATCACTAACGATATATCCACGAGAGCTTGCAAAATTTTTAGAAAACGAACGAGGATTTAAAGTTGAAAATTTAGGCAATGGTATTTACTATATAGAAGGCGACATTTTCCCAATCCAGATATTGGAGAGCAAAAATCTACCAGAAGACGAAAATCTGTTTTTGCGTAATCTGCGCAGTAATTTAACAAATGAAGATATGCTGAAAACCCTGCAATTCTACAGCGAGCATAGACCTTCGGAAGATAAAAATGTGTATCTCGACCGCCTGATAAAAGCAAACTTTTCTGCATATAAGGAGGCAATGAAAATGAGCGAAGCTGTAAAAGAAGTCTTTATAGAAACAGCAAAGGAAAATGGATGGCTAAATGACTGGTTAAATGATTATGGCGACACGGTCGCAAGAAAAATCGCAAAAAAATTGTTATTAAGCGGAAAATCCATCGAGGAAGTTGTGGAATATACGGAGCTTCCCATTGAAACAGTAGAAAGTCTAATTTAGCCAAAGGGGGAATATGTTATGAAAAAATATGGTTTTGTTGCCGCTTTTATTTTAGCGGCTATTTTTATGGGTGTTACGGCTTATGCTAACTATACCCATGTGGTGCGGGTGGGGCTTACTCGCAGTTATTTTAATCGCGATAGTATCTCTATCGGGAATGCGAGCATTTTTGTCGGATATGGCGTGGAAGAAGGCTTTATGCCAATTACCGAGCTGCATTCTGCCGGTGGGTTTACCGCACGCGCCGGTGGCGGGCGAGTACAGATTTTTAGCGGTGGACAAGCTGTTTATACTTTTACGGCAGGCGCGGCGGCACAGGTAATGGCCAGCTACGGCGATATTACCTTTATCGGGAGCGACCAGTATCGTGGGGTTATTGAGTTTATCCCAAGCGGCAATCTTGTGAGTGCGGTAAATGTGCTTTCTATCGAGGAGTATTTGCTTGGCGTTTTGCCTGCGGAAATGTCTCCGAGCTTTCATCCCGAGGCTTTGAAGGCACAGGCCGTGGCTTCTCGGACATATACCTTCCGCAGAGTGCGCCATGCAGAAAGCCATAGAGACCATCCCTTTGACCTATGCGATACTACCTGTTGCCAATCGTATCGCGGCGCGGCTAATGAGCATGAGCTTACTTCCGACGCGGTTTGGGCGACCTTTGGACTTATGCTGTTTTACGACGATGAGCTTATTATTGCGCAGTATTTTTCTTCCAGCGGCGGCGCGACAGAAAACTCGGAAGATGTTTTCTTCGAAGCACGCCCCTACGCCAGAAGCGTAAACGAAATCGCAGAGCATAACCCCCGTATCTGGGATATGACTGTAACCTGGGCGCAACTGACACAGGCCGCAAACGCCGCAGGCGCGGGCATTGGCGCGGTGCATGGGATTTCTAAATCGAGGATTAATGCAGGCGGGCGCGTGCTGGAGCTAACACTGCACGGCGCGAACGGAACATGGGCGGCACACCGCGATACCACGGGTGTGCGTGGGCTGTTTACAAACATCGGCGGTACTTTGCCAAGTAGATTTTTTACAATCACGGGCGGAATGCATTCTACGCCAAATGTATCTGTGACAAGTGGGTGGTACTCCACAAACGCACCGCTAAACTCGCACCAAGCAATCGGCGGTAACGGAGCCGTTGCCACCGTGCATTTTGGGTATGTATTTGACGGCGTTACAACAAGAAGAATAAACTCCACCCCAACCATGGTAACAGGCGGCACAGGAATCACATTAAACGGACGCGGCTGGGGGCATGGCGTAGGAATGAGCCAAATGGGCGCGCAAGGCATGGCACAGGAAGGGTTTAACTTTATGGATATACTGCGGCATTATTATACCGGTGTGGAGATACGATGGTATTAGAAGTCGGGAAGGAACTTACACAATGGGCTTTTTTAGACCTGCATGGGAGAGTAAAAATCCAAACACCCGCATTAAAGGAGTTTATAAAACGGATAATCAAGAAATCTTGATGAAGCTTGCATCCACCGACCCTGTTTTGGATATTCGGATAGCCGCAATAAACAAAATACAAGACGAGCGTTTTCTTGCGATGCTTGCAAATGAGACGAATCATCCTGCTATTACTGAAATTGTAATATCAAAGTTGACCGTGTCGGATGTTTTGTTTTCGCTTGCTGTACAAGGGAAATTTAGAGAAATAGTAGAGCAAGCTGCTATAAAATTAACTCTCATGGGCGATAAACATGTCATCGCATATTTTAGCGAAATTAAAAACTGTGGTTTGTTTTTAGCGCGTGGGAGCGGGCATTATAATGATTTTATGGGTAGGCTTATAAACGTATCCGACAGTGTTCCATGTGAAGAAACGGTATTGTTTTTAGAAAATCTTATGAAAAAAAGTGCGTCCGTAGGGTATGCGAATGCATGTCAGGCACAAATGAAACTGCGCAGTATATGTAAAAAAGTGCAAGGAACACCACTTGCAGATTATATAAGCAAAATAGAGCATTATGAGGTTGCGGATACGTATTTTTAAGGAGAGGTTACTGTGTTAAACCTTTTTAAACCTGCATGGGAGAGCAAAAATCCAAACACCCGAATTAAAGGCGTTTATAAAACAGACAATCAAGAAATCTTGATGAAGCTTGCATCTACAGACCCCGTTCTTGATATTCGCATGGCCGCGCTTGATAAGATAAGTCACCCCCATGCACTGGCTGAACTTATAAAGAATGCTATGCATGTAGATGTCTGCTTTGCCGCGATTGAAAAAATAAACGACCATTTTATTTTGGATGAAATCCCCAGAAATGAGCTGGATGGTAATACAAGAAAAGCCATACTTGACAGATTGGATGTTTTGAAGAAAAAACAACATTTGGAATGGCTTAATACTGCACTGAATAGTAAATCCGATGTATCCTTATGGAATTGTGCAATAAATAGGATACGAGATTCGTTAAACTCTGATGAACTAAAATTACTCGAACAAGCCTCAGAAATAAATTGTAAAAATAACAAGCACTTTATGGAAACTTATAAAACGAAGGTAATGGATAACCATGGTACAACAGACAATTATGTTTCCACTTGGACTGAAACAACGTACAGATGTAAATTCTGCGGAATAATTGAGGAAAAAACACACTTACATTAAAGCCCAACTTTGGAATGACGAATATTGTTACGGGGACAGTTCTCTTGGCAATAATGAAGTAGTTATGCGGGCTTGAGCGGGTTTATCCAAAACATCTACCAAGACAAAGCTGGATATTAGGAGGTATTAGATGTATGGCAAACTTAAAATGGGTAGGTATAACGTCTGTTATATTAATAGTGGCACTGACTGTATTTTTGTATGTAAACGACGGCTATATTAATCTAGGGCTTTTGTCGGGCTTATCCCTAGCTATGGTTGGCCTTGCTATTTGCATTGTTTTGGTGATAAAGGCAAATCTATCCGAGAACAAAAATTCATCTTTTACAGAACTAGTTGGAAATTGAAGAAATCGCGACATTGTTTAAGCCGATATGGATGAAAAGGTCAGATAATTTCCGTAGGATACAAGTAATCGAAGAAAAATCGAATAATCTGATAGCAACCATCACAGACCCTTCGAAACTGGCAAAAATCGCGTCAAACACGCCTCATGCAAATATTTGTGACAGTGCGATTAGAAAAATAAATGATGACAATATTTTGCTGGAAATTGCAAAAAGATGTCGCTATCCAAGATATTTTGTGATAACGACAACCATCTTTGGAAGCAACGCTACATGCAGGGTATATAATAGTGTCCCTACCGTAAAAACTTGTCATGTTTGTGATGGTAAGGGGTATTGAGGGTGATTTATATGCTATCTAAAAAGTTCGCTTATATATTAATGGATGCGAATCCCGAACAAAAGAATTTAGTTGCAAACTTATACGGGCGTGGAGATACGGTGGTATTAGGGGCATGATAAGAAAGGTCGTAAAAGCAGATTTGACGGATATTGTTTCTATTTATAATCAAGCTGTAAATTCGCGACGTTGCACGGGAGACACGGTTTGCTTTGAAGTCGAAGAACGAATACCGTGGCTTGAGGCTCACGATAATAAAAAAACGCCCGCTTTTGTATACGAGTCGGAATCCAAGATAGTTGCTTATAGCTGTATTTCTCCTTACCGCCCGGGGCGGCAAGCGTTTGAAGGCGTGGGGGAAATTAGCTATTACGTGGATTTTAATTATCATGGTAAAGGTATAGGTAGCCAATTGATTGAACACCTTATAACTGAAGGAAGGCAAATCGGCTATACTCATTTGATTGCGATGTTGCTGGATTGTAATACCGCAAGCATTAATATGCTCGAAAAATATGATTTTTCCGTTTGGGGTGTTATGCCGAGCGTAGCGAGAATAGATGATAAGCGTTATTCGCATTTGTATTATGGGGTTGAATTATAAGTAAACATGAAAGGGGCTTATAGTCAATGTTTGAATCATTCATTTCTCATTCTATTGCCGAGCTAAAAGAATTACTTTCAAAAGCTACCGACCGCGAAGAGATACTTTTTTATCAGCGTCTTCTCGCCCTAAAACTAGGTTTGGCACAAGAAAAAGTAGTGGGCAAGGAGCTTCTATGAGATACACAATAATTGGTGGGATAAACGGTGTAGGTAAGTCAACCATTTACTCTTCACTGCCCGACGGTGATGTAAGAGCGTTAGGCAAGCGCGTAAATGTAGACGAAATATGGTTATACGACAACACATCGTCATATACCCCTGTCGCACAAGTCATTAACGGTAAAACAAAAGTTCTGGATAAGAACATACCCACTCACATATTGGATTGCCTAAGATAATAAAAAGTTTTTGGAGATGATAAAAATGGACAAAAAAGACTTTTACTACGACCTCCCCAAGCACCTAATCGCGCAGCAGCCCATCGAGCAGCGCGACGGCTCGCGGCTTATGCATTTGAACAAAACCACGGGCGAGGTTTCGCACAAAATGTTTAAGGATATCGTATCGCTGCTGGAGCCGGGGGACTGCATTGTTATCAACGATTCCAAGGTAATACCTGCGCGGCTGATGAGCGACAATAATGTGGAAATGCTGCTTCACGAGCGGCTGGACGAAAACCGCTGGGCGGTGCTTGTAAAGCCGGGCAAAAAGGCACAGGTTGGTGATACGCTTACATTCAGCAGCGGGCGGCTTTCTGCCGAGGTTACGGAAATCATCGAGGATGGCCTTCGCGTAGTGGAGCTTTCTCACGAAGGCGATTTTGAGCCGCTTTTGGAAGAAATAGGAGAAATGCCGCTCCCTCACTATATCGAAGAAAAGCAAACCGACACAAGCCGCTACAACACAGTGTATGCTAAACACGAAGGCTCGGTAGCCGCGCCCACGGCGGGCTTGCACTTTACGGAAAAAATTCTTAACGAAATCGGCAAAAAAGGCGTAAGCATAGCCCGTGTGACGTTGCACGTAGGTATAGGCACATTCCGCCCGGTAAAGGAAGACGACATAACAAAGCACCACATGCACAGCGAATACTGCCGCGTAGAGCCGGAAATCGCAAACCTGATAAACAACACAAAAAAGAACGGCAAGCGAGTAATAGCCATAGGAACAACAAGCTGCCGCACAATAGAATCCCGCGCCGACGAAAACGGATATGTACAAGCAGGCGCAGGCAAAACGGATATTTTCATCTACCCCGGCTACAAATTTAAAACCATGGACGGCCTGTTAACGAACTTCCACCTGCCGGAATCCACGTTGGTAATGCTGGTATCAGCCTTCGCAGGCCGCGAAGCAACCCTCGCCGCCTACGAAGAAGCGGTACGCGAGGAATACCGCTTTTTTAGCTATGGTGATGCTATGCTGTTGGTGTAAAAAATGCAACTTACACCCTTCACAATGCAACTAACCGAAACACCTCTTGAGCGGGGTGTTTTTTATTGTATAATTGTAAGCGTCAAACGGCTTGGGCTATAGCGAATTAATTCGAAATCCGTCCCGCCTGTCGCGGCAAAACCGCGAAGAACACGGTTTTTCGCCGCCGCTCCGTCGGGACGGTTTCTCATTGAATTCGCTCTAACAGGAGCTTGAGAAAAATTCAAAAAAAATTAAATGATGGCAGAGGTGCTTAGTATGTTAAAACTAGACGCTACACAGTTAAAATGGATTGCGGTTATCGGAATGACGTTAAGCCATATTGTTATCGCATGGTGGGATATTATTCCTATTTGGCTGGCCTATCCTATGTATATTGCGGGTGGATTTACCTTTCCTATTATGGCATTTTTTGTGGCGCAGGGATATAGGCATACTTCTAATTTGAAGCGGTATATATTGCGGTTGCTTGTGATGGGGCTTATTGCCACGCCATTCCACTATTTGGCGTTAAGCGTGCCTATGGGCGGAGGAAACCCCACTATGTACCCCGTGCTGGGGATTGTGTTTGCTATAATTTACAGCCTTCTTGTGCTGGCTTTGTATGACAGGATTCGTTTTAAGTTTTTGTTTTGGTTAATATATATTATCTTGCTTGTGCCTGTTGCTATGCTGCTGGAATGGTATTTTGTTGGCGTTACCATGGTTTTAATGCATCATATTATCAAAAATGAAACCGCAAAGCGCATTGTGCCGGGGTTGTTTGCATCGGTTTGCTTCTCAGTTATCTCCCTTGGTATGGTTTCCGGGTTTATGACGGCAGGGGTTTATATTCCCGAAGGCTTTTTTGAGCGATTGCCCTTGTTGATAACTCCTGAGTTTGCGACTGTTCAATCTGTATTTCCTATTGGAATGATTCTTGCTACGGTGCTGGTTTACAATTTTAATGGCGAGCGTGGCAATGGCGGCAAGTGGCTATTTTATATTTTTTATCCCGTGCATTTAATTGTGCTTACGCTCGGGATGTGGATATTGAACGCGCTTTAATCCTAGCGAATTTTTCGGCTATCTTTGCGGCTCGGGCGGTGGCATCGGCTTCGTTTATATACCATTTTCCGTCTTGCCTTATTAGCGTTGTGCCGGGTTTTGCGTCTTTTGGCAGGTTGCCTATGGGTAGGCTTATTATTTCATGGGTGTCGCTGTTTTCCAGCACTGCCCATGTTTCGTCTTCTATGCGGTCAATTACCCATTTTGGGGCTTCTCGCGTTATTTCATGGAGTAAAGATTGATTGGCCATTTGTTATCATCCTTATTGTGCCTAGTTGGTCGTTACGGTAGATTGTTACGCCGTGGGCTTCCAAGCGGTCTACGACTTCTTGATGGGGGTGGCCGTGGCGATTGCCTTCACCGGATTGTATCACGGCGGCGGCGGGGTTTACTGTACGCAAGAAACTTTCTGTGGTGGAGGTGCGGCTTCCGTGGTGGCCTACTTTTAGTACATTGGATTGCAATGACGTACCCCATGTTTCTACGAGCCAGTTTTCTGCGGCTACTTCTGCGTCGCCCGTAAACAGGAAGGACGTTTGCCCATGTTGCATACGCAGCACAATGGACGCATTGTTTAAATTGGCATGATGGCCCGGCTCGGGGCCTTTTACCACCATGTCGATGATACCCGCCTGCACTCTGTCGCCGGGGGATGGGAAGCGTGTGGATATGTCGTTATTTTCTATCGCGTCGAGGAAATTTAAAAAAGTTTCCGTATCATTGGTGGCGTCGGGCATAAGTACATATCCTACATCGAAGTCGCGCAAAACCGTGACAAGCCCGCCGATATGGTCGCTGTGCGGATGAGTAGCCACTACATAATCAATAAATGTAATCCCCGCCTCGTTTAAGTAATCAATCACGGCCTGCCGTGCGCGGTGTTCTCCCGCGTCTATCAAAACGGAGATC
>Ga0209755_10000400_pt1 | contig 80959 bp, 72 predicted proteins | sample TergutCo191P1_FD_187301 | JGI IMG/M metagenome (GOLD analysis project Ga0209755, IMG submission 187301) | Cornitermes sp. P1 segment gut microbial communities from Petit-Saut dam, French Guiana - Co191P1 (SPAdes) (version 2) | ecosystem: Host-associated > Arthropoda: Insects > Digestive system...
GGGGGGGGGGGGCGTTCAGTAAAAGCACCGCGTTAAGCGGTGTGGATGAAGAATTTAGCATAACGTGGCGCACGAAAAGGGCTAACGAGACAGATAAAAGCGTGAAGGCTTTAGCCTGAGCGGCGCGCCCGAGGTCCATTAAAGCATGCGCAAGCATGTAGATAAATAAGGCATCACAGCGTGGCGCTAAATAAAAGTCTAAAAAGATGAATAATGGCGTGAGAGCTTTAGCTCGAGCGGCGCGCCCGGGGTTCATTAAAGCACGCGCAAGCGCGTTGTTGGTTTGATTTAACAAGACGTGGCGCCCGAGATCGTTAAAAACCGATAGCTGGTTATCATTAACCATAAGCATATAGATATAATCGCATGTTTTAAAATAAATGTCAAGCGGCACAGGTAGCAGACTGCTCCCGTCTATATATAACATATTAGATAATACGCTCAGGTCTTCGTTATGTGAATACCCGTATTGTTTTATTAACATCAACGGTTCTGGCGCATCCAGTCTGCAAGGCGTCTTTCCAGCGGAGTGGTTTCTTCCGCGTTATTGCTTCTTACCTGATCATGAAGATACGGAAGTATTACGCGCTCTTTTATGGAAGCCCAGCTGCGCGGAAGAACCGCAGGCTGGGCAAATAATTCAACAGGCGGCATCCGTCCCATCAGCTCGGGATAAAAAAACGGAAAAACCTGTTCCGTAACGGGCATCAGCGCGGAAAAGCCGCTGCATATACCAAAGATATTTTCGTTTACTCCGTTGGATTTAAAATAGTCAAGCAAAAGCCTTTGATTATCAATTTTAAAAAACCATTGAATAAACGCCCGCGCGGCATGTTCCGATTTCGCCCATTTTGGAATTCCAAGGTACACGATGTCGTCGGCGATCGGAAGATTATCCTGTTCTGTGATCCAGCGGAAGTCGATATAAGTCTTGCTTTCGTCGCTTAACAAAAAAAGTTCCCTGCTGTCCATATACGAAAATAATATCCGCCCGGATTGAATAAGTTTTTCTGGCGGTTCAAAAAAATATTTAAACGTAAAATCTTCTTCCGCTTTAAGGCCGGAATTAATTTCATCTGTCCAGTTTTTTAATGAACTTATCGAATGTTCCATCGCCTGCGAATCCCACGAAATCGGCTCCGCTTCGCTGAAAGAAACGCCGTAAAGTATTGCCGCTGTAAGCAAAAAATTATCGTTCCAAAGCGGAGAAAATCCAAGCCTTGTATATGAGCCCCTGCTTATCGTATTAAAATTTTTACTTAATGTTTTAATTTCTTCAAAGTCTATTGTAAACTGGCTGGAAAGCCCGTCTTCTATCATGTCTTTGGAAAAAATTAAAGCGGAAAGATTGAACGAAACAGGCAGCAGATACTGAGTCCTTTCAATCCTTCCGAATGTTAAAAAAAGCGGGTAAAAAATGTTCCTTGAAAGTTTTGCTGCGCTGAACAGGTTATTCAACGATTTAAAATTCGCCTGTGTAGAAGAATTTTTAAGCCAGCTTGCGATAATTATATCGGGGCTGTTTGATCTTCTTAGTTCCGCGGTAGGCGATTCCATGAATCTGACCGATACCTTGTATTGATTTTGAACTGTGTTAAAATATTCGGCGTAAAGCGCCAGTTCGGGTCTGTCTGTCCATATTAGAGCTGTACTCATGTCTTCGCATGAAGATAAAAAAACAGCCGCAGGCAGAAATATTAATAAAAAATGCAGTTTTCGCATGAATAAGTGTATTTTGATGCGCGTATGCTTGTCAATCTGTCATTTGAATGTTAACATTAAACAGCGGAGGATCCTTGGATCGGATAAAAGATGCCCAGGTAATCAGATTAATCGAACAAATCAGCGAACATTACCGGACAAATATTTCAAACCGTTTTTTACGCCCCATTTTACTCCAGCTTCAGGTTGATAAAACCACCTGGGATCTCATAGAATCTCTCACAGAAAAGATGGAATTAAACCGTTATCAGGGGTTTCATCTTGACGAATTGTACCGCCAGATTGCCGCCTGCGCGCGTTTTATCGAAACAGCCAGAAACGGAATGATACCTTCGCTTAAAAACAAGCTTGGAGCCCTGCCTAACAGCTCGGACAAGATACTGAGAGAAATGGCAGCTAACAATTTTGTCTCGAATTTGCAGGTTTTTTCAGATTTATTAAACGAACTGTATGTAAATTTGGTCGCGCTGGATAAATCCGCGTCAGGCAACAAACCGCCTGTATATACAACGATACAGGAACTCTTCAACGTCGGCCGCCTGCTCGTAGGACATTAACCTTCCCCCCTTGACAAATTTTGCAATTTACATTAAATATTGTTAAAGGCAGGCAGACGGCAATTCGAAAAAACATTTCTGGGGTTCTCCGCTGGAGAGACCTTAGGCTCGTAAGCGGATTCCCACAGAGTTTTTCCGAATTGCCGTCTGCCTGCATCTATCAAGTTAATGTTAATTGGAGAATTTCATGTACGCGTTAGTAGAATTTAAGGGTAAACAGTATAAAGCCGAGAAGGGCGCCCTGCTAAAAGTTGACAAAGTTGACGCCAATCCCGGTTCCGCCATCAGTATTGATACTGTTTTAATGGTTTCAGGCGATTCTGTTACAGTAGGAAGCCCGTATGTGACAGGCGCGAAGGTATCCGCGACAGTGGAATCGCATGGCAAAGACGATAAAATCATCGTTTTTAAATATAAACCAAAGAAAGATTACCGCCGGAAGCAGGGACACAGACAGGAATTTTCAATTATCAAGATTGGAGATATATCAGCCTGACCTTTAATATGATTTTCCATGATTAATATCGAGGCAGTCATAGATTCTGACGGTGTTTTAAGGTCTTGTAAGGCGGAAGGTCACGCGGGTGCGGGAAAAACAGGTTCGGACGTAGTCTGCGCCGCCGTTTCTGTGCTTATGCGAACCGCTTCTGATGTTCTTTCGGGCAGGGAAGGGGTTACATTCCGCGGCGGCGCGCCGGAAAAAGGCGTTGTGTGGCTGGAAACGGATTATGACGCAAAAGGGAAGGATTTTCTTTTTGCATCGGGTGTTTTTCTAATAAACGGGTTAAAATCGGTCGCCGGTGAATACCCTGATAATTGCAGATTGATAATAAAGAACAAGGGTTAAACCCGCGTTCTTGTTTAGGAGGATTTAATATGGCAAGGAAACGCGGCGGAAGCGGCGCAAAAAATGGAAGAGACTCAAACCCGCAGTATCTGGGCGTAAAATCCGCGGACGGCACTTTAGTCAAGGCAGGAACAATTATTGCGCGCCAGCGCGGCACCAATATTCATCCGGGAACCAATGTCGGCTGCGGCGGCGATTATACTCTCTTTGCCAAAGCGGACGGGAAAGTGAGTTTCCATCAGCGCCGCGGAAGAAAACTGGCTTCAGTCATAACCGGAGAATAATCCTTCTTTTGTGGAAAAATTCGCAGATGAAGCGGTAATCGAAGTATCCTCAGGAAGCGGCGGCAACGGCTGCGCTTCGTTCCGGCGCGAAAAATATATCCCCAAGGGCGGCCCGTCAGGCGGTGACGGCGGCAGGGGAGGCAGCGTGGTATTTACTGTCCGCAGGAATCTTCGCACGCTTGCGCATCTTCGTTATAAGCCTTTTTTTAAAGCCGAAAACGGCCGCGACGGCGAAAGCTGGGGACGTTACGGTCATAACGGCGCGGATGTTTTAATTCCCCTGCCGCCGGGCTCCCTTATACGAAATATCGACACAGACGAAATAATCCATGATTTTTCGCGCGGCAGCGGCGACTTCCTGTTTTTAAAGGGCGGCAACGGCGGATGGGGAAACATTCATTTTAAGTCGTCGATTAATCAGGCTCCGCGGAAAGCCCATCCCGGAAAACCGGGGACAACCGTAAAAATTAAAGTTGAGCTTCAGATTATCGCGGATATCGGCCTTGTCGGTTTTCCGAATGCCGGCAAGTCAAGCCTTCTTGACCGCTTTACAAACGCAAGGCCGAAAATCGCGCCTTATCCTTTTACGACAAAAATCCCGAATCTTGGCGCGCTTTCCGCGGGAGACAGAGATTTAATTATCGCCGATATTCCGGGTTTAATTGAAGGCGCTTCCGCCGGAGCGGGGCTCGGTTTCCGTTTCTTAAAGCATGTTACGCGCACCAGAGTTCTCGCTTTTTTAATCGATCTGTCCGGTGCGAATTACCTTACAGCCTTTGATGTCCTTTTAAACGAACTTAACACATATTCAAATGATCTTGCGGATAAAAAACGCATTATTGTCGGAACCAAAACCGATTTGCTGGAATCAGGCAGTCAGGATGAAAAAACACAGCGGCTTACGGAGCTGTCGGAAAAATACCCGGGCGAAGAAGTTATCGGGATTTCTGTTTTTTCAGGCGAAGGCATAAAAGAGCTTTCTAATATTTTTTTGAATCTGACGCTTTCCTTAAATGAAGAGCAGGACACGTCTTGTGAGGTGGAAAAAACAGGCGATATCAATTATGATGCAGTCATTGATAACGAAGTCATTAATGAAGATGATTATGAATAAGGAGCCAAATTGAAGCTTGGTATTTTAGGCGGCAGTTTTAATCCGGTGCATAACGGGCATTTATACCTTGCCGATACCGCCATATCGTCGCTGAAACTGGACAGGATTGTTTTTATTCCCGCCTACCGTTCGCCTTTTAAACTTGGGGCGGAAGGAATGGAAAGCGGTGTAAATGACAGGCTGGATATGCTTGCAGCCGCAGTCGAAAACGACGCAAGGTATACAGTTGACAGCTGCGAAACAAGACGCGAAGGAATTTCCTACACAGTAGACACCCTGGAAGACATAATTTACCGTTTCCTTCCCGAAGGAAAACCTGTTTTGATTATCGGGGACGATATCGCGGATGAATTTCCAAAATGGCATGAAAGCGAAAAAATTTTAAAACTTGCCGATATCGCGGTCGCGCGCAGGATAAATTCCAGGGCTGTAAAGTATCCGTATCCGCATATCATTATTGATAATGAAATTATGGATATATCTTCGCATGACATACGCGGAAAAATCAAAGAAGGAAAAAACTGGCGCTCTTTAGTCCCGGGCGGCGTAAGGGCTGTTATCGAAGACAGAAATCTTTACGATTACTGCTTTGAAAATTCCGCGGGCGGCAAAGCAGGCAGAAAACAAACCGAGACTCAATACGCAGTATCAGGCGAAGACTGCACAAACGCTGTCATTCAGCGGATAGAAAACATCGCGCGCGAAATGCTGACCACGGAGCGTTTTCTGCATTCAAGGTGCACCGCTGTCCACGCGCGCGATATGTGCATCAGGTTCGGCATCGATCCCAACGCGGGTTATCTTGCGGGCATAGCACATGACATCGCGAAGCAGCTTGATAACAAGAAGATTATTAAAATCGTTAAATCCGAAAAGCTTGTTATGTCGGCAATTGAAAAAGGAAAACCGAATCTGCTTCACGGAAAAGCCGCTTCCATTTTGCTCCGCGATAATTTCGGCATCCGCAACAAGGATGTGCTTGAAGCTGTCGCCTTTCATACGTCAGGGTGCGAAAACATGGGGCCTTTGGCGAAAATAATCTACATCGCGGATAAAACCGAAAGCACAAGAAATATCGATCCGGCGTTGAAAAGAATGTGCAGGGAGAGCGACCTTGATTCCGTTCTTATCGCGGTTCTTGAAAAAACAATCGGCAAATTAAAGGCAAGAGAACTGGATTTGTCTGCGGACACGATTCTTCTGCTGGAAAAGATCAGAAAATAATTTTTACGGAGAAAATGAATTGAAACTGTTTAAAGGCGATTTTTCGGTTTTACTGCTCATTCTGATAATTATCCTGGTTATTGTCGGCGTAATTGTTTCTGTATTGTCGTTTCGCAGCAATCCTGTGGAAGACGCGATTTCAGATGAACGCGTTATAAATGTTTTATACGTAATTGAAGATGATAAAAAGCCCGTAAGCACGTATGTGCTGATGTATTATCCCGTTAGAAAACGCGCCGCTGTTTTTGATATCCCCGGCGATCTTGGGCTTTTAATTTCAAGAATCAACCGCGTTGACCGCATAGACAGGGTGTACGATCCTGCGCGTATCGGCAATTATCAGAGCGAAATAGAAAAACTCCTTGGAATCGAAATAAATTTTTCTGTCGTGATAACAAAAGAAAATCTTGTTTCCATAGTTGATCTTCTGGAAGGCGTTGAAATTTTTATACCGTCTCCCGTTTTTTACCATGATGAAGATGAAATTATCATTTTTCCTTCCGGCATAACAAATCTTGACGGCGACAAGGCTAGTCTTTACGCGGTGTACAGTCTTCCGCATGAAGACAGCAGCATGACGGCGTTCCGCAGGCAGCGTTTCTTTCTTGGATTTCTTGACCGCCAGATACAGATGAACGAAAGCCTTAACAATCAATATACCGCGAAACTTTACTATTCATTTTTCAGAACAAGCATGAACCAGCGGACATTAATGCAGCTTTTTAACGAGTTTGTCAATATCGATACAAACCGCATCAACATTCAATCGATAAGCGGAGACCTTCGCGAAGTATCAGGGCAGATGCTTGTAATTCCGCATTATGCCGGCAACCTGATAAAAGAAATTGTAAGGCAGACTGTCGGAACGCTGACAAGCAACATAGAAGATCTTTTGATTGAGCGGACTGTCACCGTCGAAGTTTTAAACGGTACTGCTACAAACGGCCTTGCGGGCAGAACCGCGGAACTGCTGCGCGGTTTCGGCTATGACGTAATCACAATCGGCAACGCGGATAAAAACACCTACGACGCGACAGAAATTGTCTACCGCACAGGAGATGAAAACCTTGTAAGAATTTTCGCGGATATAATCCGCTGTACAAATATACGCCGCGAAACAAGTTTACTGGAACAGATTGACGGAAGCTTTGCGGCAGCCGATCCTTTAAATCTTGCTGTCGAATACAAGGCCGATATAACATTGCTGATAGGAAGGGATTTTAATGGAAGATATGTCAGCGGAAATTAATTATTGCAATGCCGCAAGGGAGCTTGAAAAGCTGCTTGATGAACACAAAGGGCAGGACGTATCCGTGCTTGATCTTCGCGCAATCAATAACTGGACAGATTTTTTTATTATAGCCACAGTGACAAGTAAAACGCACATGGACGGACTTGAACGGCACATAAAAGAATACTGCCATGAAAACAAAATTAACATTAACGGCAGTTCGCGAAAATCATCTGATGATGAATGGCGTCTAATAGACCTTGGACCAATTATTATTCATTTAATGACTTCCCCCATGAGGGAATTCTACGATCTCGAAAGACTGTGGCGCCCGTTAAAGCACGCCGAAGGCGTGTAGATAAATAAAACTAACAGGGCGTGGCGCTAACTTAAAGCTAATAAGAGAACTAAAACGCGAAGGCTTTAGCCTGAGCAGCGCGCCCGGAGCCCATTAAAGCACGCCGAAGGGATGATTTAAACCTGTTTTGACCGCTCTGCAGCCAAAACAGGCAATGAGCCGGATTAATTATTCCTCATCATCCCAGTCATCTTCATCATCGTCTTCATCATAGTCATCGTCTTCATCTTCTTCATAATCATCGTCATCTTCATCGTCGTCGTCTTCATCAAGATCGTCGTCTTCGTCTTCATAGTCGTCTTCATCTTCGTAGTCATCATCGTCGTCAAAATCATCGTCATCATCGATGTCGTCGTCATCGCTGAGGATGAAAGCCGGTAACGGGCTGACATCAGATTGGCAGCCGGTATCAAAACCGCCGACAGGAATCAGTGTCAGTTCTTCCTGATCCATTGCTCCGTTCAGAACCATAATGTTCTCCCTTGAATTTGGTATTTCCCTTGAATCTAAACTGAGGTGAGAAGTAAAAAAACCTCTCATTAGAAACATAAAGGAGGATATATTTATTTGTCAACTGGTTTTAAAAAAAAATAAAAACTTATCGCGAAATTATATAAAAACACAAGTTTCAGAATAATCAACTGTATGTTATTCTTTTAATATGCCGGAATTTATTAATGAATTGACTTCTTTCGCGCCAGCCAAGGTGAACCTTCATCTTGCTGTAAATGAAAGGCGTTCTGACGGTTATCATAACCTTGACAGCGTCTTTCTTGCCGTAAATTTCGGCGATACGCTTAATTTTTCGATCGCCGGCGGCGGTTTTTCATCAAAATTGACAGAGATTCATATGACGCAGGGAGCGCAAACGTGTTCAATACCTGTCAGCGATAACATTATTTTTAAAGCAGCCACCCTTTTCCGGGAAAAAAGCGGCTTTTCCCGCGATATAAAGATAAAGGTTGATAAACGCATCCCGGTTGGCGGCGGCCTTGGCGGCGGCTCGTCAGATGCCGCCTGTACATTGCTTTCGCTTAATAAAATGACAGGCTTCCCGCTGAACCGGGAACAGCTGCTTGAAACCGCCGCCTGTCTGGGAAGCGATGTGCCGTTTTTTATCCATGAAACCTGCTGCGCTCATGTAACAGGCAGGGGCGAAATTATAGAACCTATAGATTTTATGCCGTTATTTCTTGCGCTTGTAAGCCCCGGTTTTCCAAGCGATACTGCAAGGGCTTTCCGCCTTCTTGATGAATATCGTCTAAAAAATCCGTCACACGGAGACAAGTCGAGCCTTCGTTTTACTGAACAGAAAGAAAAAACAGTATCGGTGATAGAGCATGAAAATTCCGTAGAAATTTTTATCGGCTCTTCATATACAGACCCGCAGATTCCTGATCCGGTTTTTTACAACGATTTTCTTGATGTGTTTCCTGAGCGGGAAAAATCAGTATACAACAGGATAATTTTAAAGCTGCGGGAATCCGGCGCTTTATTCGCGAATCTTTCCGGCGCAGGGTCTGCCTGTTTCGGTATCTTTACGGATGAAAAAACGGCGCAAAACGCGGCGCAATCCCTTCGCGGTATTGACGGGTGGTTCACAGTTTGCTGCGGCACGCTAACAGAGAATACAGCAGTACTCTCAATGTGAGTTTAAAACATGAAAAAGATGACATAACACTACAGATTATAAAACACTAACAAAAATGAATCTTTTTTTCTTGCTTTCACTGTGGATCAGTATTACAATGTCTGTAATGTTGGTCTTAACGTAAAGTATTGGCAGGCGCTGTTTTGCAGCCGTATTTGCCGCGTTAACGTTGAGATTAATTTATCTTTGGACCTCAAAGGAGAAGGTGCTATGGAAATTACAGATATCAGGGTCCGGAAGGTGACTGGCGGCGGCAAGCCGAAAGCCTACGTAACAGTAACTTTTGACGATTGCTTCGTTGTTCATAATATAAAGATTATTGAAGGTAAGACAGGGGTTTTTATTGCAATGCCGAGCCGGAAGACCAGAGCCGGTGAATATAAAGATGTCGCGCATCCGATTCATCCTGAATTCAGGGCGGAACTGCAAAAGCGCATCTTAGAAAAGTATGATTCCGGAGATGTTGATATAGCGGCAGACGGAACGGATGATAATGACTAGTCGTTAATGGCTAATTACGGATGCGGAATGATTATTAAGCAGGTTTTTGTCATTCCGTATTCCATGATTAGTCATTTTTTTATATACCTCTTGTAATTCAAGGCGATTTTTGATATTCTCATTCCAGGAATGGGATGTCGGCAAGTGGTAAGCCACCGGTCTTTGGAGCCGGTATTCACAGGTTCGAATCCTGTCGTCCCAGTATTTTATTTATTGAGGTAAATATATGAGCAAAGTTGTTCTACAGGCAAAAAACCGTCAGAAATTCGGTTCCGCTGAGTCACGCAGATTACGGAGAAACGGAAGGGTTCCCGCTGTCATTTACGGAAGATCAGGAAAGTCACATTCAATCGATCTGGATTCCGTCGAATTCTTAAAAAACACAAAGGGTATTTCAGAAAGTACAATCGTCAAAGTTGATGTTGAAGATAAATCCTTTGAAGCTTTTGTCAAAGCTACCCAGAGAAATATTATAGACGGCAATATTCTTCATATCGATTTTTATGAAGTTGAAAGCGGAGTCGCGTTACGCGCAAAAGTTTCGCTTGTTCTGCAGGGGAATCCTGTCGGCGTGCGCGAAGGCGGAATGCTGGAAACACCCGCGCATGAAATCGAAATTGAATGTCTTCCCAAGGATCTTCCAGAAAGAATTGAAATTGACATTTCCGGCCTTAAGGCAAACCAGTCGCTGCATGTAAGGGATATCCCGCTTGCGGACGGCATCAGGCTTCTTTCCAATCCTGATCAGGTTGTCGCACTGGTTAAATTCGCGAAAGCCGAAGCAGCCGCCGCTGTCGCCGTGGACGCAGCCGCCGCGGCAGCGCCTGCCGCAGGAGCCGCTCCCGCAGCCGCCGCAGCAGCGGCAAAAACCGCGCCTGCCGCCGGCGACAAGAAACCCGCCGCCGACAAAAAACCGGAAAAAAAATAATCGGGTATACGCTTGATTGGAAACGGAAATATCTCACACAAAGGCAAAGCGGCGCAGGGCTTTTTAACGAAAAGCGGGTGCGTCTTTCTGTGTCTCGCCCCCGCGTGAGCTTCCTTTGAATACAAGTTTAATTAATGAATTCGAAAATATTATCACAGACTTTTTAACAACTTTTCCGCAGGGGACGCGGTTTCTTGCGGCGGTTTCAGGCGGCGCTGATTCTATGGCGATGCTTGCGGCTCTTTGCGCCGCGGCGAAGTCTGGTAAAAACCAATCAGGCAGCGCGGAATTTTATTTTTCCTGTATTCATGTCGAGCACGGCATTCGTCCTGCAGAAGAAAGTCTTGGCGACGCTGAATATGTGCGCGGCTTTTGTAAAGAAAACGGAATTAAGTGCGCTGTAACGCATATAAGGCCGGGAAAAATTGAAGATTTCGCGCGGCGCAAAGGCACCGGCATTGAAGCCGCAGCCCGTTTTTTCAGGCATAGGGCATTGAAAAAAAAAGCTTTGACATCAGGTGAAAACACAGTAACATTGCTTGCCCACACAAAAGACGATCTTCTGGAAACGGCTGTAATGCGCGTCCTTCGCGGCTGCGGCCCCGGCGGTCTTGCAGCGATGCCGCCTGTCAGCGGGAAACCTGATTATGTTATCGCCCGTCCCCTGCTTACGATTAGCGGCGCCTTTGCGCGGTGTTATCTTGAAGCGAAAAATATCGCATGGCGCGAAGATTCAACCAATGCCGGCGACAAATTTACGCGTAACAGGATACGGCGGCGGCTTATCCCGTTATTGGATGAAAACTTTCCTTCATGGAGAACCGGAACCGCCGCGATGGCGCAGACACAGTCGCTTGCCGCGGACTTTATCGCGAAGGAAGCCGGGGTCCGTATTAAATGGGAAACGCCGCAAAAGTTTCCGCACAAAGACGCAGTGGAAACAGGCGAAGCTGCTTTCTTTTCGCAGCCGCAGATAATCCGCGAAGAAGCTGTTTATCAGGCGATAACCGGCGCTACGGGTGAATCTCTTCAGATTAAAACCATAAAAAGAAAAGTTGTCAGAAAATTTTGCGAAGGCGGCATAAACTCGGCAGACCTTGGAACGGTAAGAATCAGGCGGGAAAAAGGTAAAATATTTATTTTTAAAACGCGCAAGGAATATTTTGAAAAAGGAATTTCAAGGTTGATAAAATAAGGTTCATCGGCATATTATTATGAAGGAGACAAAATGAAATTACTGCGCGTATTAAAAGAAACATTTTTAGCCTCGCTTCCGCTTGCCGTAATTACAATTATTGTATGCTGTTTTGTTTCTCCGATGAATACGCTGTTTGATTATATCAAGCTGATTATAGGTTATTCAGGCGTTGTTATAGGCCAGTCGATTTTTCTTGTCGGTCTTGACGTAAGCATTCTGCCGATCGGGAAATCTGTCGGCGAGTCGCTTGTTAAATTTAAAAAAGTTTTTTTTATCATTTTTTTCGGTTTCCTGTTCGGATTTCTCGCCGAGTCCGCGGAACCGGCTTTGACGGTTTTCGCGCGGCAGGTCAATTTAGCGATGGATTATATCAACGAAAGGGTGATGATTGTCGTTATGGCGTCCGGAATCGGGATGTTTGTCGGCTTCGGGCTTTACCGCATATTAAAAGACATCAATATAAAAATTGTTTTCGCGGTTCTTTACATCGCTGTTTTCGCCCTTGCGATCTTTACTCCGGCGGAATTTGTCGGCGTCGCGTTTGACGGAAGCGGCGCGACAACGGGCGACATCTCGGTGCCGTTCATGCTTGCGCTGGGAATCGGCGTCGCCGCGACAATGTCAAGGCATAAATCTGACGATGACATTTTCGGCATTATCGGGCTTGCTTCTGTCGGGCCGATATTGACCGTGTTCATATACGGAATTATTTTTAGGATGACTCACGGCGGAAGCATACCTGCCCCGAACGCCGATTACGCGCCGGGCGCCTCGGAGAGTTTTCTTCATACAACCCTGTTTAATTTACAGGGCGTTACGCTTGCCCTTGTTCCGATTGTGATAGTTTTTTTACTGTTTCATTTCTTTTTAATCAAACTTAACAAAAAAGATTTTAGAAGGGTGCTGCTGGGCATTATCCCTGTTTTCGCGGGGCTTTTAATTTTTCTTACATGCGTCGATTTTGGTTTTGCTTTCGCGGGCCAGCACATCGGCAATTCGTTCTTCGCCGAAGGAAGGCCCCACTGGTTTAAATGGATGCTGCTCCTTGTCGGTTTTATCCTCGGCGGCGCCATCACTTTGTCAGAGCCTGCCGTTACAGTCCTTGGAAACCAGATCGAAGAGATAACCAAAGGCCACATAAAACAAATGACAATCCGCATGACGCTCGCAATCGGCCTTGGCTTCGCTTCGGTTTTGTCGGTTATTAAAATAATCACCCAGATTAATATTCTTTGGTTCCTTGTGCCTCTGTATGCCATAGCGTTGATCATGATGAAGTTTTCGTCCAAAATGTTCGTAGGGCTTGCTTTTGATTCTGGCGGCGTTACAGCCGGCGGATTGTCTTCGGCGTTTTTAACGCCGTTCGCCCTCGGGATTGCGCAGGCAGTCCGCAATACGGTGGAAGCTTCGGGCGGCGTTCCGCAGTCGATACTGACAAACGGTTTTGGCATTATCGCTTTTATGTCGGTGATGCCGTTAATAGCCGTGCAGACGCTTGGCGCTGTTTATGAATGGCAGTTCAGGAAGATGAAAAAGCAGATTGACAAAGAAGAACTGGATGAACTTGAACTGCTTGGCAGCTTCGCTCATTCTGAAAATGTAACGGAGGATTAAAATGTCTAATGAGGCGAAAACGGAAGAGAAGCTGAAGCTGCAATACATGGTAATAATCGCGGGGCGCAATCTGAAGGACAGGCTTCTTACCGCAATGTCAGAAAAAAAATGCCATGTTATAAATATTATTTACGGCAAGGGAGCTGTTAACGCGGGTTTTTTAATGGACGCCCTTGGCCTTACGCATGAAGAGAACAAGATACTGGTTACATGCCTTTTATTGAATAATAAAGCCGATGATGTTTTTAAGATGCTGACAGACGAATTTCAATTTGACAAACCAAACACGGGCATCGCGTTTGTAGTGCCTGTAGAAAATTTGCTATATTAATCAGGGAGTATTTGAAAATGGAAACCGGGAATGACATGAAAGCGCTTTATATTGTTGTCAGCGCGGGGCATACAGACGAAATAATGGAAATCCTTCGCGCCGGCGGCGTATCAGGCGGCACCATAATCGGCGCAAGGGGCGAAGGCTCGCACCACCGTTCGTTCATGGGAATTACGCTTGATTACGAGCAGGAGATTATCATAAGCATAGCGGAAAAGAAAATTGCCGATCAGATTATGATCGATATTCAAGAAAAAGCCGGATGGAAAACTGAAGTCAGGGGAATTTGCTACATGCTGCCTGTAGATAAAATCATCGGGTTAAGGCCGCAGGAATAAATGGGGAGTAATAATGTTTGATCCAAAAGACAATATGCCTGAGCGAGGACCGTCTCAGCTTCGAAAACCAAGCGGATTCGCGCTGGTGTTTTTTCTGATAATAACAGGGCTTTTTATCGCGTTTTTTTTCAGGGGCGGCAGTTCGTCCGTAATGAGCATTTCTTATTCGGAATTCATGCGCTTTGTAAACAATAACCAGATTGATTCAGTCACAATTAACGCGAATGATACCATCGATATTTACATGAAAAACAGCACCGCCTCAGGCGCGTCGCATTACAGGACTGTAATCCCCTATAACGACACTAACCTTTTAACTGTGTTAGGTGAAAGAAATGTCAATATTTCCGGAGCTCCCGCGACTGTCAGCCTTTGGCGCGTTCTGCTTGATCTGCTTCCGTGGATTTTCTTTATTTTGATTATCGTTATGATGTTCAGAAACATGCAGGGCGCGGGAATGAAAAATTTTTCATTCGGCAAAAGCAGGGCGAAGCGCTATCAGGATGAAGGCAAGAAGGTAAGTTTTTCCGACGTCGCGGGGCAGAAGGACGCGAAGTTTGAACTTGAAGAAGTTGTCGAGTTTTTGAAGAACCCGCAGAAATTTACAAAGATGGGCGCGCGTATTCCAAAAGGCGTTCTGCTTGTGGGAATGCCGGGAACAGGAAAAACTTTGATGGCGCGTTCTGTCGCGGGCGAAGCGGGCGTAGCTTTTTTTCATATGTCAGGCTCCGATTTTGTCGAAATGTTTGTCGGCGTGGGCGCAAGCCGCGTAAGGGATCTTTTTGAGCAGGGACGCAAAAGCGCGCCGTGTATAATTTTTATTGACGAGCTTGACGCTGTCGGGCGCACAAGGGGAGCGGGCTACGGCGGCGGTCATGACGAGCGCGAGCAGACATTAAACCAGCTCCTTGTTGAAATGGACGGCTTTGATTCAAAGGACGGCGTTATAATTCTTGCCGCGACCAACCGTCCCGATGTTCTCGATCCCGCGCTCCTTCGCCCGGGACGTTTTGACAGGCAGGTGGTTGTCGCGATGCCTGACATAAAGGAACGCGAAGCCATACTGCAGATTCATTCTGCGAAAATTCCCTTAAACAAGGAAATTGATCTTGCGCGCATCGCAAGAGCGACGCCGGGAATGAGCGGCGCGGATATCGCGAACCTTGTTAATGAAGCCGCTCTTTTCGCCGCGCGCAGGGATAAAACTGAAGTTGAAGTTTCCGATTTTGAAGAAGCGCGCGACAAGGTGCTGATGGGCGTCGCGCGAAAAACCCTTGTCGTTTCCGACAAGGAGCGTCGTATGACCGCAATCCATGAAGCGGGGCACGCCCTTCTTCATTATTTTTTAAAGAACGCCGATCCGCTTCATAAGGTTACGATTGTGCCGCACGGGCGCGCGCTTGGAATGGCGATGTCGCTCCCCGAAGAAGACAGCTACAGCCGCGCGAAGGGCTGGATAGAAGATCGTATCGCGATCTGCTACGGCGGCTGGCTTGCGGAAAAACTTTTTTATGATGAGACAACAACGGGAACCAAGAATGACATCCAGCAGGCGACTGAAATGGCGCGTAACATGGTCTGCGAATGGGGCATGGCGGATGAAATGGGCCCTGTCGCGTACGGACAGGAAGAAGAGCCGATTTTCCTTGGCAAGGAAATCGCGCGCCACAAAGACTATTCTGAAGATACCGCCCAGAGAATTGACAAGGCGGTTACAGGCATTCTTGATCGCGCAAGGGAGAACGCAAGAGCAATCATTGACAGCCGCAAAAACGAGCTTGAAAAACTCGCGGAAGAACTCCTTGCGCGCGAAACTTTGGTTGATGAAGAAGTCCGTAAAATTCTCGGGCTTCCCTTAAAAGCGGAGACCGCATGATTAAAAAGAAAGGAAGCCGCGGGTTTCTTTTATTAATTTTTTTTCTTTCCATAAACCTTTACGCGCAGCAGTATCCGGGCGGCCGCGATGATTCGCTTCCCGCCCTGCAGTACGCCCTTTATGTTCAGGAATTTATCAATGAAGGAAAATGGAGCGAAGCGTTTGCCGCTGTCCGCAGGGCAGGCGATTTCGCCAACGCGTCATCTGACATTTCTTACCAGTCCGCTCTATGCAGGCTTAATGCCAATGACAGCTTAAACGCCGTAATTTTTGATCTTGATTCCGCGATACAGACAAACCGCTGGACAATCCATAACGAGAACAGCGCTCTTATGTTAAAAGCGCAGACGTTGATTATTCTGCGCGATTACTACGGCGCGGTTTCGTGCCTTAATATTATCGGCTCGCACGCGGAAAGCAATGCGCAAATCAGGGCGGACGCCGAGATGATGCGCCTGACCGCGCTTCGCGGCATCGCTCTTGGCGCGGGCGGAAATCCGCAGACGCTTGCGGTTTTCAGAAGCGGCGTTTTAAACGCGATGGACAGGTATCCCCGCGATCCGCGCCCGCTGCGCATTTTTTTTGAATATGCCGCAAGCTCCGTTATGGGAGCGAACAGGCTGCCGCAGATATCAAGCCTTCCTGACAGCGACATAAATCTCCTTGATCTTGCGATAAGGCGGCTTCCTTTCCTGCTTGATACCGATCCTGATCTCGCGTGGATGGCGGCGCCTTTTATGAGAGATACGGATGCCGCCCGCCGCACTTTGTCTTCATATAGATCGGGCGGACTGTCTTCGCAGTTGGGTTTTATTCCCAATCCCGCTTCGATACCGCCTGCGTTAAATCTTGGACTGATAAGCGATCGAGCCGCGATCGAAGAGCTTTTTATGCTGCGATCAAATCAGGAATTAACGCTGGATAAAAAAATCCTTACCGATACCTACGACATGCTGCGAAGCGAAGAAGGCCGCGATTTGTTTACGCTGAGGCTGCTTAGCTTTACAGGTTATATAATCACCGATGAAGAACGCGACGGTTACGCAGAAAATTCCGCTTATTACCGCAACGGATTAATTGTACATTCAACCCATTATTTTATTCAGGATAACGTTACTGATATGTATATGGATTACGGCCTTAATTATGATCCGCAGAAATTCACCGTTCCGGTTTTGGGGCAGACTCAAACGCGCGCGGAAATTATCTGGGAACGTTATCCGTCAATAATACAGGCAAGGTTTGGCAATGAAACTTTTAACTTCGGCCCCGCGAATTTCCAGTACGCGCCTGTTTCGTTAATCGAACTTGGCGGCAGTAATTCTTTTAACAGTATTTTATTTCCTGTTATTTCAAACCGGTATGTTGATATTACATACAGAACTCTAGTTTCGTTCTGCTCAACGCTGACGCGGCCAAGCCTTGAATTTGACGGCGCGATGGAAACAATTTTTTTATCAGGCGGAGTGATTCAATATGTAACTGAAGAAATAAACGGAATGCAGATTTCTGTTACAGAGTTTGACAGGGGTCTGCCTTCGGTACAGTATATCGATATCGATCTGGACGGAAGAATGGAAACAATCCGCCGTTTCAGGCGTCCGCCTTCCGATTATGTGTGGCAGGATTTATTTGATTACCGCAGGCTGCTCGCTTCATCTGAAAGTGACTTCCGCGGAGACGGGCGTTTCAAGACGATGGAAGTGTATCAACTTGACGGTTCAATTGTTTATTATTATGACCTTGACGGTTCGGGAACAATGAATTATTCGGAAATAAGAAATTAAGTATGGATAAGAAGTCAGCAATTTTTTTTATTGTAATATTGATTATTTTTTCGGGCTGCAAAAGCATTGAATACGACGAATCAGCGCGCAGAACAACAACCGTAAGGCTGAGCGATATTGAAAGCTGGCTTTATGAAAGTCCTTTAAACGCGATAAATCTAATCAACATTTACAAAGAAATTTATTCTACAGCGGATGATCATCAAAGCGAAGACTGGTTTACGCTTGTTGAATTTGAAAAAGAAGCGGTGGAAAATCTTCTTGCAAAACAGGAAAGCGCGGTAAATGAACAAAGGTGGGAAGAAGCCGTTTTTCTTGGCAGATCGATCGCCAATATGGGTCTTGTTACAGAGTATTCGGGAATGGAAGCCGTTTTCATATTGAACGACGCGAAGCAAAAACTGCAGGAAGGAAACAATTTAAGCGCTTTTTTGTCAGCTGTAAAATCCCATGAAATAAACCCGCTTGATTTTGACAGCGCTTTACTGTTTCTGGAAAAAGCGGTTGAAGCGCGGCAGCGCAGAACGTCCGCTTATTTCCTTGCGGCCGCGCGAAGGGCTTCGCCCGGCGCGATTCCGTCTTCACTTTTAGATTACGCTCAGGGTAGTGATACTGTTTCCGACATGGTTAAAGGCGTCGCTACTGTTATTGTTGACAAGGGAATGAGAATCGAAAGAGGCATGGGCATACCGGATAGGGTTTTAGGCACAGCGTTTTTTATCGATTCAAGCGGCCTTTTGATTACAAACTACCATGTAATTGAAAGCGAAGTTGATCCCAAATATAACGGATATTCAAGAATGTATATCCGCATGGGAGATTCCACGAGTCCCCGCGTTCCTGCGCGCGTTGTCGGATGGGACAAAGCATTAGACCTCGCTTTAATAAAAACAGAGATTCAAACAGAATATGTTTTTTCCATTATTGACCGTGTAATTCCGCAGGCAGGCGACATGGTGCTTGCGATAGGTTCGCCGCTGGGGCTTGAAAAAACTGTGACATCAGGAATTGTTTCCGCCATAGGAAGGCGTTTTCTGCAGGTTGGCGATGTTATTCAAATTGACGCCGCGATTAACAGCGGAAACTCAGGCGGTCCTGTAATCGACAGCCAGGGGCGTCTTGTCGGCGTGGCTTTTGCCGGAATCGCGCAGCATCAGGGGCTTAATTTTGCCGTTCCCGCCGCGATGCTTGCCGCCGCCCTGCCAGAAATGATCAAGGGCGGAAAGGCCCGGCGCTCGTGGCTAGGCCTTACGTTAAGTGAAACTGTTTACGGGGCTGAAATAATTTACGCGGCTCCGAATACGCCTGCCGCCGATTTCAGGATAAGCGAAGGCTCTTACATAAAATCGGTAAACGGAAAAAATATAACGGCGAACCAGGGCGCGCTGATTCCCGCCCTGCAGGATGAAATTTTCGGCTACAGCCCGGGAGAACTTGTTTCTCTTGAAGTCGCGGAAAGCGGCGGCGCCGTAAAAAAATATGTTATAATGACCGCACTGCGTCCTGACATTCCGCTCCTTGAAGCCGCGAAAATCGATAGCCGCGAAAGAATCGCCGCTCCGCTATTCGGCATGATACTTACGCCGCTTCAAAGCACGTTCTTCAGCTCCAACTACAGCGTGGACAAGGTGATCTTAGGCTCTATCGCGGACAGCGCGGGCATTTCCGAGAACGATCCGCTTTCAATAAACCGTTTCAGAATATTGGAAGAAGAAGGATACGCGCTTCTTGAAATAACAATTAAGAAACGCAGACTTGGCTTCCTAGAAACCAGCATGCAGATCGCAGGTTATCTTGATTTGCCTGATACGTTGTAAAGCCTCCCGCGTCTAATCGTCCTTTAACCTTCCTGATTCCCTGTAGCTCCACCACGCGTTTTCAGAAAAAATAATATGATCGACAAAATGAAGCCCAAGTATCCGCGACGCCGTCTGAAGGCGGAGAGTGATTTCGTCGTCTTCCGCTGATCCTTCAAGCTGTCCCGAAGGATGGTTATGCGCAACGCAGAAAGCGGCGGCCCTGTCCTGGATTATATCCGCAAAGACTTCGCGCGGATGTATAATGGTTTTATTAACAAGACCGATGGTTACAATTCTTACCGCAAGCACTTCATGCGCGCCGTTAAGTGAAAGGCTGATAAACCGTTCCTGTTTACGGTCTGCGTGATGGCGCACCAGCGTAAAAATATCGACAGGCTGTTTAATCCGCGCCGCGAATGAGCCGTACCTTCTCCTTCCGAATTCCATCATCGCGCAGATTGTGCATGCTTTGGAAAGTCCTATTCCCGGCAGCAGGGAAAAATCCTTTACGGAAGGAATGTCATTGTTTTTGTCCAACAGGCTTAAAAGATCGCCTGACAGTTCTTTCACGTTCTTTCCCTGAATGCCGGTGTTTAAAAGAATTGAAAGAAGTTCCTTGTCTGAAAGCGACACGGGCCCCCGCGCAAGAAGTTTTTCGCGCGGTCTTTGTTCAGGCTGCATGCCTGAAAATACATTTTGTTTTTTATTTTTTTTCATACCCTATATGGGTGCGGACTATGCGTTTTGCTTGACCGGGATTGATTTTTTTCCTGAGTTTTTAATTGAAGTTTTAAAAAGCCGCATTCATCAATTTCGTTTTTACGCCGAAAATTATGTATGAAAAAGTTATCAATATATGGTTTAATAATTATTATTTCGATATTTCTTTCCTGCGCTTCATCTCCCTTTCAGTCAGCGCCGCAAGAAAAGGCTTCTGCAGTTAAGAAAATTCCTGATATACCTGAACACATTATGGGGCAGGGGAATGCCGGCGCGGGGGATTTGGCGTTATTTCTTATGCAGAATAATCCGCAGGCAAATGTTGTTTTTGTCCGCGCCCTTGCGCATTTTTACATTGAAGAAGCCGCGGCGGAAGGAGTCAACCATGATATTGCCTTTGCCCAGATGTGCCTTGAAACAGGTTTTCTGCGTTACGGCGGAGACGTAAAACCTGAGCAGTACAATTTCTGCGGCCTTGGCGCGACAGGCGGAGTGCCGGGGCTTTCGTTTCCCGATCCGCGAACAGGCGTCCGCGCCCAAATCCAGCATTTAAAAGCATACGCAAGCGAAGAGCCGCTTAAAGGTGAAAATGTTGATCCGCGATTCAGGTATGTCCGCAGAGGATCAAGTCCGACAATCGAAGGGCTTGCAGGCACATGGGCTGCGGACAGGCAGTACCCGGTTAAAATTTACAGCATCCTTGAACGTCTTTATGATTTTGCTTTTAGCGCATAACGAAAAATTTTTACAAACTGTTTAAAAACATCAGACTTTCTTTGGCGCATTCAAGCGAAGTTTTTCCGGGAGACGGAAGGTCCTGTTCAACGACAAGCCATGAGGCTCCGGCTTTTTGCGCGGCTTTTAAAATGCCCGGAATGTCCTGTATGCCGTGGCCTACAGCCCTGAACGGGAACGAGCCTTGAGAGCGGGCTTTTTTCGCTTCGCCGATTAAATCATACGCCGCTTTTATTTTTCCGCCGTTTGATGAATCAAAATCCTTTAAATGAATAACAGGCGATCTGCCAGAATATTTTATAATGTACTCCGCCGGGTCTACTCCGCCGATTAATGCCCAGCATGTATCGATTTGCGTTTGAAGAAGATTCGCGGGTACGCTGTCAAAAAGATCGTCAAGGGCGTACTTGCCCTTGTAATCTATAAATTCAAATTCATGATTATGATACAAAAGCGAAGCGCCTTTTTTATTTACGATTTCGCCGAGTTTCGCAATTTCTTTTTTTACTTCTTCATATTTTTCGCCGCCGCCGCGGTCTTCATTATTAAGAAACGGGATGACAATATATTTACAGCCAATATCAATATGGTAATCTATTACGCTGTCCGGGTTTTGAATCATGTCGCGGTAGGGAACATGGGCGGACACGGCCTCCAATCCGCATTTATCAAGCGAATCCTTAAACTGCGCCGGTGTTTTTCCAAAGCTCTGCGCGAGCGCAAGCTCCACATATTTATAACCGGTGCGCGCAACTTCGCTCAGCGTCCCGTCAAAATCTTTTTTCAATTCTTCTCTTACATTGTAAAGCTGTAACATTACAGGAAGCATATTATCTCCTTATAATTGATTTTATATCAATTCATTATCACATATGTTTTTACTCTGGTCAATTGAAGCTGGCGGATGCTGTAAAAAGCGGTTATACTGAACGCACCATGCTGATACAAAAACTCCATGATAACTGGAAAATGCGGATGCTGCCTTCGGGATCATACCTGAGCGCGAAGGTGCCGGGCAGCGTTTACAGCGATCTCCTTCGCAATAAAAAAATGGAAGACCCGTTCTGGCGCGACAATGAAGACAAAGCGTTCGCTCTAATGGAAAATGATTTTGAGTATAGATGCGAATTTAAAGTTTCGCAGAAAATGCTTGGCATGGATAAAATCCTGCTGCGCTGCGAAGGCCTTGATACGCTTGCGGAAATTTTTTTGAATAACGCGGCTTTCGCGGCCGCTGACAATATGCACAGAACTTGGGAATTTGAAATCGATCGAAGGCTTTTAAAAAAAGAAAAAAACGAGTTAAAAATTATTTTTAGGTCGCCTGTAAAATTCGCAGCGCAGGCGCATAAAAAAAATAAATTTGACGGGGCAAGCCAGTGTCTTGATGGTTTTCCGCAAATCAGAAAAGCGCATTGCATGTTCGGCTGGGACTGGGGGCCGCGCCTTCCAGATGCGGGAATTTTTCGTGATATAAGCCTTGCTGGAATCCGCGCCGCAAGAATCGATAATGTTTACATAACGCAGAAACATAAAAATGATTCTGTGGAACTTGACGTTTCCGTCCGCCTTGATCAGATAACAATAAAAACGCAGCGCGCCTTACAGTATTTATGTAAATTTTTTATAACTGACTTGAACGGAAATACCGCAGAATATGAAAATTATGTTCAGTCAGACGCTGACGCCAAAGACGCTTCCTGCGTTTTATTTAAAAAGATAATTATTGATAGTCCCGGTATCTGGTGGCCGAATGGTTTTGGAAAGCAGAATCTTTATACGGTTAAAATTATTTTATATAACCATAAGGGGATGCAGCTTGACTCATGGGAACGGCGCATCGGCCTTCGTACAATGACAATAAAAAGGCAGAAGGATAAATGGGGCGAAAGTTTTTGCGTTGAAGTTAACGGCGTTTCAATTTTTGCGATGGGAGCGGATTACATCCCCGAAGATAATATTTTAAGCAGGGTAACGCAAAAACGCACAAGGAAACTTCTTGAACAGTGCGTAAGCGCGAACTTTAACATGATCAGGGTCTGGGGCGGCGGTTATTATCCTGATGATTATTTTTTTGATATCTGCGACGAGCTTGGCCTTATTGTCTGGCAGGATTTTATGTTCGCATGCGCTGTTTATAACCTTACTGACGAGTTTGACAAAAACATCAGGGCGGAACTTGCGGATAACATTAAACGCATACGCCATCACGCGTGCCTTGGGCTCTGGTGCGGAAATAACGAAATGGAAATGTTTGTTGAACAGGGAAGATGGGTCGATACGCCGCGGCAAAAAGCCGACTACATCAAAATGTACGAATATATTTTTCCGCAGATTTTAAAAGAATATGATCCTGCCGCTTTTTACTGGCCTGCAAGCCCGTCGTCAGGCGGCAGTTTCGATAATCCAAATGATCCTGACAGAGGCGACGTTCATTACTGGGATGTATGGCACGGCGGCAAGCCCTTTTCTGAATACCGCAAATTCTTTTTCCGTTTCGCTTCGGAGTTCGGCTTCCAGTCTTTTCCGCATTTAAAAACGGTGGAAAGTTTTACGCTTGCGGAAGACAGAAACATTTTTTCTTATGTGATGGAAAGGCATCAGAGAAATAATGCAGCTAACGGAAAAATAATCAACTATATGTACCAGACATTCCTTTATCCGAATGATTTTGACACGCTACTTTACGCATCGCAGCTTCTTCAGGCGGAAGCCATAAAATACGGCGTTGAGCATTTCAGGCGGCACCGCGGACGGTGCATGGGTGCGATATACTGGCAGTTAAACGACATATGGCCTGTCGCTTCATGGTCTTCCATTGATTATTTTTTTAGATGGAAGGCGCTTCATTATTACGCGAAAAGATTTTTCCAGAGCGTGATGATTTCGTGCCATGAAGAAGGGCTTTTAACGCAAAACCCTGACGCGAACCATCAGCCGCATGTTAAAAAAGCAATCGAAAAAAGCTTTTGTCTGTCTGTGGCGAATGAAACAATGGAAGATAAAAAATTAACTGTAAAATGGGAATTAAGAAACGCTGACGCAAAAATCCTGAAAGAAAAAACAGTTCCTGTTAAGATTGACGCCCTTTCTTCTGTATGGCTTGATAAAACTGATGCAGGCGGCATTAATATCAATGATGAATATTTAAGTTATCATTTATATGACGGGAACAAAATTATTTCCGAAGGAACAGTGATTTTTTCGCTTCCCAAATTTTTTAACTGGAAGGATCCGAAACTTACTTATAAAATTTCAGGCGATACAATCACTGTAAGGGCGGCAGCTTACGCAAAGAGCGTTGAAATTCAAAACCGCGCCCAGGATTTAGTTCTTGGCGACAACTATTTTGACATGAACGCAGGGGAAAAGAAAATTAAGATATTAAGCGGAAAAGCCGGAAAATTAAAGCTTCGCAGCGTTTTTGATATAAAGTAACTGGTTTCTGTGTTATAATTGCAGTATGAAGTACGGTCATTTTGACAACGAAAACCGCGAGTATGTGATTGACAGGATTGATGTTCCCGTTTCGTGGACAAATTATATCGGAGTAAACGATCTTTGCGGCGTTTTTAATCATACGGCAGGCGGATACCTTTTTTATAAAAGCCCCGAGTACCACAGGATAACGCGATTCAGGCCGAACGGCGTTCCCGCGGACAGACCCGGCCATTATGTGTATGTGCGCGATGATGACACGGGTGATTTCTGGACGCTTTCATGGCAGCCCGCAGGAAAGGATTTGGATAAGTGTAAATATGTCTGCCGGCACGGACTTTCGTACATTAAATACAGCTGCGAATATTCAGGCATTCACGGAGAGCAGACGCTTTTTATTCCGCTTGACGATCCTGTGGAAATATGGGACGTTAAACTAAAGAACGATACGGACAGAAAAAGGCGGCTTAGCGTGTTCGGTTACGCTGAGTTTTCTTTTCATCATATTGCGATTGACAATCAGAACTTTCAGATGAGCCTTTACTGCGCGGGCTCATCGTTTGAAGACGGAATAATTGAAACCGATCTTTTTTACGAAGAAAACGGATTTCAATACTTTACAGCTAACGGAATCGAAAATAACAAGGAAAATTTTGACTGTCTTCGCGACAATTTTATAGGCCCTTACAGGACTGAATCGAATCCTGCCGCCGTCGAAAAGGGCGTCTGCTCAGGTTCTTTCGAGCTTGGCGGGAATCACTGCGGCGCGTTAAGGCGGACAATCGAGCTTGACGCGGGCGAAGAAAAACGCATTGTGTTTTTTCTTGGCGAAGGAAACCGCAGTGAAGGGCAGAAGGTACGCTACAGCTACGCAAAGAATAATTACGCCAAAGTTGATTCTTCATTTAACGCGTTAAAAAATTTTTGGAAAGAAAAAATTGACAAGCTTCAGATAACAACCCCAAGCGAAGGAATGGATACAATGATCAATATCTGGACATTGTATCAGTCGGAAATAAATGTGATGTTCTCGCGCTTCGCTTCTTTTATCGAAGTGGGCGGGCGCACAGGACTTGGCTACCGCGATACATCGCAGGACGCGATGGTGGCAGTACATTCAAATCCGCAGAAAAGCAGATCGCGCCTTTGCGAACTTTTAAAGGGTCTTACAACCGAAGGTTACGCGCTCCATCTTTTTAATCCTGACTGGTTTGAAAAAAGCGCTAAGCCCGCCTTTAAATCGCCGACTGTCGTTCCGTCTCCTTCCAGGTCTCAGATTGTTCACGGCATTGAAGACGCGTGCGCTGATGACGCGCTGTGGCTTGTTCCCGCAATTTGCGAATATATAAAAGAGACAGGCGATCTTGATTTTATTAACGAGCAGTTCACATACGCCGACACTTTTGATCCTGAGACAGGCGGCGGCAGAAAGGAAACGGTTTATGATCATTGCAAACGCATCCTGGATTTTTCCGCGCGTGAAACAGGCGCTCACGGGATTTGCAAGGGGCTAAGGGCCGACTGGAACGACTGCCTTAACCTTGGCGGCGGCGAAAGCGCGATGGTTTCTTTTTTGCACCATTGGGCTTTAATTAATTTCATCGCGCTTGGAAAACGCCTTGGCCGCGACGTTTCAGCGTATGAAAAAATGGCAGCTAACGTCCGCGATGCCTGCGAAAAAGTTTTATGGAACGGAAGCTGGTTTACAAGGGGCTTTACGTCTTCAGGGCGCGCTATCGGGACGCCTGACTGCGAAGAAGGCCGCGTCTTTATGGAATCGAACACATGGGCGGTTCTGTCAGGCGCTGTCAGTAAAGAACACGGAATCGCGGCGATGGACGCAGTGGACAAATTCCTTTATACGCCTTACGGTTTAAAATTATGCGATCCGGCTTTTTCTAAACCTGACGACGAAGTCGGTTTTGTTACGCGCGTTTACAAGGGCTTAAAGGAAAACGCCGCGATTTTCAGCCATTCGAATCCCTGGGCATGGGCGGCGGAGGCTGTCCTTGGAAGGGGAGAGCGCGCGATGAAATATTTTAACGCGCTTTGCCCGTACAACCAGAATGACATGATTGAAGTCCGCAAGGCGGAACCTTATATGTACTGCCAGTTTATCGCAGGCCCAGATCACAGCGCGTTCGGGCGGGCTCATCATCCTTTTATGACAGGTTCCGCCGGATGGAGCTACTTTGCTGTTACGCGCTATATGCTTGGGATCCGCCCTGATTATGACGCGCTTGTGATTGACCCCTGCGTCCCGCCTTCATGGCCGTCGTTTACAGTCCGCCGCGTATGGAGAAACGCAGCCTATAACATCACGGTTGAAAATCCTGACGGAGTAAGCAAGGGCGTAAGGGAATGCGGCCTTAACGGTAAAATAATCGCCTGCTCAGGCGGCGTTGCGCAAATCCCCGCGCAGAAAACAGGAAGCGAAAACTTTATAACAATTTTTCTTGATAGAAAATAAATTTAACTGGGTATTCACATGACAGGGTTTATATTTTTAATAATGAACACTTTTTCTTTTTGATTTGAATACTAAAACCTTATCTTAAAAGAAGCGGCGCTAGCCCACAGGAGAAAACTCAGGATGAACCTGCTTCGGAGCTCACCGTATTAAAATAATCCGAAATCATAGAGCAAAAAGAAAGATTAGCATATTTTAATACGGTATTTTTTTCGAGCTAATTGTTATTGTTTTATTCGCTGGTCTCCTTCGCAGCGAACTCCTGAAATGTTTTCCCCTGCGGGCTAGCGCCGTTCCTTTCAAGTTGAATATATTGGTATTCACATCAAAATGCTAATGTGTATTTACAGACTGCTCCCGCCTGCGAGTGTAAATTGTGAATACCCATATAAATTTATTTATTTGGGCCGCGGTGCTGGTTTACGCCGAGCGTGTCAAGGCGCAGCCTGTGCGTCCCAAGGCGTTTTTCAAAGTCGTCAAAGTTTTTGTTTTCTTTCCGCGTCCATAACGATTCGGCGATTGCGCATAACCTTGGATAGATCATGTACTCGGCTATTTTTCCGGCGTAAATAAGTTCAGACCACAGGTTGCCCTGTCCGCCAAGAATAAACGAAGCGTCTTTTTCATTCATATGAGCGGGCGCGGGGTCTGTCGAATAAGCTTTAAAAACGGACGCTTCTCCCGCGTAAAGCTGCCCGGGCTCTTCCTGCGTATCAATGTGTTTATGATCAAGATACCACCCCTTTGTGTTAGGCGCCATGATAACATTATATCCAAGCGAGCTTGCTTTTATTCCGCCTTCATCGCCCCGCCATGACATTACAACAGCGCTGCCGGGTAGCTTGAATTTTTGGCAGTCTTCAAGTATTTCGTCCCAACCTATCGCCGTTTTTCCGTACTTAGAAAGCATATTAACAAGCTTAAAAGTAATCCAGCTTTGCAAGTCAGATGTTTTTTCTATGCCAAGCTCTTTAATTCTTTTCTGGCATTTGGGGCAGGCGTCCCAGCGGCTGCGCGGAACTTCATCGCCGCCTATATGCATCCATTTTGACGGAAATAATTTTGCGAGCGTTTCAAATATTTTTTCCGCGAGATCAAAAATTTTGTCATTGCCTGCGCATAACACATCTTCAAATATGCCGAAGCGCTCTTCAACATGATAAGGGCCGCCTGTGCAGCCAAGTTCAGGGTATGAAGCCAAAATCGCGCAGGCGTGCCCGGGAAGGTCAACTTCAGGGATTACTTCGATATGGCGCTTCGCTGCGTACTCAACAATATCTTTAATTTCGTCTTCGCTGTAAAAACCGCCTGAAGGCTCCTGCAATCTTTTTCTGTAATCGCCGCGAAGCGATCCTGTTTCAGTTAAAAGCGGAAAATCTTTTACATGAAAACGCCAGCCCTGATCGTCCGTTAAATGCCAGTGAAACCTGTTCATGTGATGCAATGACATAATGTCTATCTGCTTTTTTATAAAAGACGCGGAATAAAAATATCTTGAACAGTCAAGCATGAAGCCCCTCCACGAAAAACGCGGATAGTCTGTAATTTCACAGCAGGGCAGTGTGAGCTTTCCTTCTTTAAATTCTGACAGCGTTAGCTGACGAAATGTTTCTTCGCCGTGATGAAATCCCGCGGGGTCTTGAGCTTCCAGAGATATTTTGTTTTTTTCGATGACAAGCCTGTACGCTTCCCGCAAAAGTTCATTTGATTGCGGCAAATCGATATCTTTTTGTAAATCATTTCGCGAAAGCGGACATTCTTTTTTTACAATAGAAGGAATTCCTTCAGAGCTGAAAATTCCTTCGTTGTATTTTACAAAAACCGGTTTTGGTATAATTGAAATTTGTTTACAATCAGACTTTTCATTCATAAAAAATTATCCTATTTAAAAATATTCCGTTAAATGCTGCGGCCGCTGCGTAAAAACGCGCTTTAATGTTTCCATATTGTTATTTACACAAAGCCCTTCCTGCCTTGAACAAATTGCGTTTTCTAGCGATTTGTAACCTGTAACAAGCTGCGTTAATGTTTTTATATCGCATTGAATATCCGCTTCTTTTGACGTGTTTGATACTTTTGATTCTTTGTCAGAAAATTCTACAAGGTATTTTCCGTTGTTGGCTTTAATGTTTTCATCTTCAACTTCAATTACATATTCGCCTTCGCGGTACGGGCGGCGCATGAGTTCCAGCGCTTTCCTTGCGTTAACAACTCTTGACATATCTTTCGGATCGATGCGCATCTCAATGTTCCACGCGTCGCCTGTAAAATCCATCGGATCGATATAACAGGGCATCGCCCATTTAAAATTTTCAAACTGGGCGCAAAGATGCGCAACTATTCCGAGCGCGCCGTACAATCCTTTTTTGCCTGTGAACGCAAGTTCCTTTACGTGCATATTATGATCGCCGTCTTCAAAGACATCATCGTATTTAATATAGCTTTGCGCCTTTCCGTTTTCGTCTTTCCAAAGATAAATAAAAGTGCCTGTTGCGTACGGATCCGATCTTGTAAATAATTTCCATGAACGGTTATCAGGCCAGTAATCCCTGTGTATTCCGTGATTTATGTTCGCGATATATTCCGAATGTACCTGCGCAAGAAGCGAAGTGTCGCCGCCCGGAAATATTTGAACATACTCGCCGCCCGGTTTTATTTCTGAAAAATCATTTGTGTTTATGCTGATGTTATTTCTTGGAATCGCGATCTCGTATCCGAACTTTCTGTAAAAATCATGATTAAAAGGAGTAAGGCAGGAAAAAACAAAACCTTTTTCGTAGCTTTCAGGCTGCAGTTTTTCAAAAATCTGACGCACAAGACCGCTTTTGCGGGCTTCGGGCAGAGTTCCGACGCCGCCGATTCCGCTCATCTTTACGCTGTGCCCGTCAAAGCGCATTAAAAAATCAATTTCAAACATTCCAGCAAGAAGTTTATTTCCTTCAAAAGCGCCGCATGCCCACGACGCGGGATGAGCCAGCGGATCGGGTTTTTGGTTTTCTTCCTTTGAATAATCGCGGCGCATGTTGTATACGATTGTGTGTAATTTATGAAACTGCCCGGTGTCTTCTGTTTCCAGTCTTCTGATTTCCGCCATATATTTACATTAAATATGATTTTCATTATTGTCAATGCGGAAATTTCTTTGACTTTTTATTTTTATTATGTTAAATTTCCGTTATGCGTAAATTAAAAGCCGCCGTAATCGGCGCGGGCAGCACTTATACGCCCGAACTTATCAGGGGTTTTATCGACAGGAAGGATTCGCTTGATTTTAATTCATTTCATCTTATGGATATCAATAAAGAAAAACTTGACATCGTAGGCGGCCTTGCAAAAAGAATGCTTGACGCGAACGGCTTTAAAGGCGAATTTAAACTGACAGACAGCGTTGACGACGCGGTTAAGGGCGCAGATTACATCTTCGCGCAGATACGAGTCGGCGGAATGGAAGCGCGCATCCGCGACGAAAAAATTCCTTTAAAGCACGGACTTCTCGGGCAGGAAACGACAGGCGCGGGCGGTTTTATGAAAGCGCTTCGCACAATTCCTGTAATGATGAATATCGCCAAAAAAATTGAAGCGCTTGCCCCTGACGCGTGGCTTATCAATTTTTCAAATCCGTCGGGAATTGTCGCCGAAGCTTTAATGAACCATTCAAAAATAAAAATGATCGGGCTTTGCAACTGTTTTGTAAACATGAAAGCCGGAATCGCGGACACAATCGGAACTGATAATTTTGATTATGAATATATCGGGCTGAATCATTTAAGCTGGATAACATCCGTTACGGTAAACGGCGAAAACGTGCTTGAAAAGCTGGGGAAATCCGCGGGAGCGAAATTAAAAAATATTCCCGATGTTGATTATGATGACGAGCTTTTGGCCGCGGTTCCGGCGGTTCCGTCTTATTATCTAAGTTATTTTTATCTTCGCGACGAGCAGCTTGCGCACTGTATAAAGGCCGAAAAAACACGCGGCGAATGCTGCGTCGATATTGAAAACGCGTTAATAGAAAAATATAAAGACCCGAACCTTAACGACAAGCCAAAGGAACTTGAAGAGCGCGGCGGAGCGTTATACTCAACCGCGGCGGTGTCGGCGGTAGACGCGATTGAAAACGATAAAAACGAATACCACGTTGTCGGCGTGAAAAATAACGGCGCGATTCCTTATATGGCGGACGATGATGTAGTGGAAGTTAAGTGCAATTTAAACAAAAAAGGAGCCGCGCCCGCCGCGATTTCCAACTGCGGAAACTTGTACATTAAGGGAACAATGCAGGCAGTAAAAGCATACGAAAAACTTACAGTGAGCGCCGCGATCAACGGAAGCAGAAAGGACGCCCTCGCCGCGCTAATGGTTCACCCGCTAATCGGCGATTTTAACAGGGCGAAAGCTGTGTTAAACGAAATGGCCGCGGCGAATAAAGATTATATCCATAAGGGTTTACTGCCGTAATGGAATACGTTATCGGCGTTGATACAGGAGCCACAAAAAGCCATCTTGCGCTTTTTGACACTGAAGGTACGCTTGTCGATTTCGGCCATTGGGGGCCTTTAAACCACGAAGTGCTTCCGGGTTCATTTGGCCAGTTTAAAGAAGAACTTTTCCAATTTACAGAAGGCGTTTTATCCAAAAACAAATTAAAATTTGAAAATGTGGCGCAGGCGGTTTTCGGCATAGCAGGAGTCGATACAAAAAATCAGCATAAGATTGTAAGCGGCATTATAAAGGAAACCGGCTTTAAAAAATTTACGCTTGCCAACGACGCCTTTCTCGGAGTCCCCGCGGGAAACCCGCAAGGCACAGGAATTTGCGCGATAAACGGAACAGGCTGCACGCTTGCGGGAATCAACAGGGAAGGCAGAATGCTCCAAATCGGGGGCGTCGGCTACATTTCCGCGGATTTTGGCGGCGGCGGGATGTTAGGCGAAATGGTAATATCTTCCGTTTACAGCGAGCTTTTCCGCAGGGGGGAGGCGACATGCCTTACGCCCGCTCTGATGCAAAAACTCGGCGTAAAAGACAAGCACGATTTTGTCGATAAAATTTACGAAAAATTTGAAGATGATTCCCTTAGCGTGCGCGATCTTTCTAAAATGCTGTTTGAAGCTGTAATTAAAAATGACAAAACCGCGCTGCGTATTTTTACGGAAGCCGGCGTTAGTTACGCGAACGGAATATCAGGCATGATTGACGATCTTGGAATGGCGCGTGAAAGCGGAGAAATAAACGTCATTTTCGCGGGCTCTGTTTTTGTAAAGGGTGAACATCCCTTCCTGCTCGACACAATTAAGGAAAAACTGCGCAAAGACAACCCCGGCTGCAAATTTAAATACACACTGCTGACAGTCCCGCCCGTCGCGGGCGCGGTTTTCTGGGCGCTATGCAATCTGGGTATTGACGATAAAGCTGTCTATTACGATAAAGTCTGCTCGCAGTTAAGAAACAATTAATATGGGTATTTACATGACAAGGTTTATATTTTTATTAATGAACCTTCTTTCTTTTAATGTGAATACTAAAGCCTTATCTCAAAAGAAACGGCGATAGCCCACAGGAGAAAACTCAGGAAGAGTCGAACCAGAGGTTCGCTGCTCCGGAGCCCACCACGCTAAAATAATCCGAAATCAAAGAGTAATACAAGAAAGATTTGTTTATTTTAGCGCGGGATTATTATCGAGCTAATTGTTATTGTTTTATTCGCTGGTCTCCTTCGCAGCGAACTCCTGAAATGTTTTCCCCTGCGGGCTAGCACCGCTCCTTTCAAGTTGAATATATTGGTATTCACATCAAAATGATAAATGGGGTATTCTTATAATAAAACATAAGTACTTATTTGCAAACAGGGTAAGCTGCTGACCGAAAAAACATTTTTGGGCATCTCCGCTGGAGAGACAGGTGTTTTGTCTTATTCAAATGATGGAATGTAATATTAAGTTAATTCTTTATAACATAAAGAATTAACGCATGTTTGAAATATTGAAACCAAATAAGACAAAACAACAAGGCTCGTAAGCGGGTTCTCCCAAAGTTTTTTCGGACGGCAGCTTTCCCTGTCTGCATTTAGTTAATTTTTCGTTAATAGACTATCAGCCAAAAAATAGCAGATTCTGCCAAAAGTTTTACCGGTGTGCGCGGCAGCCGCCAGTCTTACCTTTTTCGATTAATGCTTTCTAGCCTTTAACTGCGCCAGCCGACACGCCTTTTGTTATCTGCTTTCTAAAGATGATGTAGAAAATGACCATGGGCATCATGCCGATAACAAGAGCGGTAAACTGCTTACCGTAATCTGTGGCAAGGGCGCCTGAGAACATATTTATTCCTAAAGGAACAGTTTTAAGCCCGTCCGATGAAACCAATATATTTATAAGCATAAACTCGTTCCATGTTCCTGTTACCTGTAGAATCGCGACAGTTGTCGCTACAGGAGCCGCCATGGGAAGGATTATGCTCCAGAAAACTCTCATATATTTCGCGCCGTCTATGCGGGCGGATTCGATAACTTCGTTCGGGATGCCTTTAATGTATTCTGTAGCCAGATATACGCCGATGGGAAGACCGATTCCGATATACGGGATAAGAACGCCCAATCTTGTATTGTAAAGCCCTACTGTTCTTATTAGTAAAAACAGGGGAACCATTATACACTGTAAAGTTATTAAAATACCTATTATAAAACTGCCGTGAAAGAGAGGCGTTGTTTTATTCGGCAGTTTGGCGAAGGCAAAGCCTGCCATAAAACTAAAAATAATTATACATATCGTCGTTATTGAAGTATAAAAAATACTGTTGCCGATAAGAGTGGAGAAATTAGCGTCACGCCATGCTAAAGGATAATTCCTAAAATACCAGTTTTCAGGAAGAGCCAGTTTACTGGTCATCATATATTCCTGGGTTGTTTTAAAGGATGACATTATTACCCAGAAAATCGGATAAATCGCAAGTATCGCGAATAAGACCATTACAAAATACATTACTCCAAGGGAAATTGGGTTTGTTCTGCGTATATCACTCATATTAATCATCTCCCGTAGAAAAACGTTTTTCTACAGCCCGTGTCAATCCAATAAGGATAAAACAGATTATTACCATTATTGTTGATATAGCGTTAGCTACAGGATAGTCAGGCGACTGACGGAAGGCTTTTTTAAACATATATATGGAAAGGACGCTCGTAGTGTCAGCTGGGCGGCCTTCTGTCATTACCCAGATAAGATCGAAAGATTTTAACGAGCCGGAAATGGCGAGAATCGCGCAGGTGACAATTACCCCTGATAAAGCGGGAAGTATTATATAACGCAAAGTCTGCCATTCGGTTGCGCCGTCAATCTTTGACGCTTCAATAACCGAGACGTCAATCTTTTGAAGGTTCGCAAGGAATATCAGCATATAAAGACCTGTATACATCCAGAGTATAACTATCAATACAGGTATCAGGTCGGTTCCGCTTGGTATGTAAATCGCTTCAGGATTTGTCAGTTTTTGCAGTTCCAGTATTACGCTCTGAGAGCCGAGGAAGAATCTTTTAAAGAGGATACCGATAATTACTGCGGAAATTACATTGGGAAGGTATATTACTGCCTGGAAAAAGTCCGTTCCTTTTACAAGACCGCGCGATAATATGTACGCAAGAAAGAACCCGAGCGGTATCTGTCCTAAAACAGAAATTAATACGATATAAATATTATTTTTTAAAGCTGTATAAAAAAGCGGATCGGTTAATACTTTTCTATAAGCTTCTATTCCGCCGAAACCGTGGTTGTTTATGTCCATGATTTGTCCGCTTCGGTATGTTGAAAAACTAAGAACAATGGAAAAAATCACCGGAAACGCCATTACAAACAGAAATAGAAGCAGGGCAGGTAGAACAAGCAACGTATAAGACGTTTTTTGTTCCGCTAAATTTGTTAATCTTTTATCCATACTGCCCTGCCTTCTATTTTATTTTAGCTTAACCCGTTAGCGGGGGTTAGCCCTTCTCCATGTATCATACGCTGCCTGAACAGTTGTCGCGACCTGCTGTGCGGTCTGCTGTCCCAATGCAAGCTGAATTAAGCCGGTGTTAATCGGTTCATATACATCGGAAGCCAGTACACCGTCAATAACTGCTGTTGAGTTGACTGCAACATTACCCAAGTTACCTAAACCTACCTGAATAGGTTCAAGCCGTATTGCGGCCGTGTCAATATCTATTCTTGACGGGGTCGGTGTGGCGCCTGTTTCAAGCCTTCTCGCGGATATTTCCTTTCCTAATAAATATTTTACAAGTTCCCAGGAAAGTCTTTCCAGTTCGGAATTAACGGGAATATCAGCTCTGATTGCATAGCCTGTGCCGATAACGCTTGAGCTTGATCTGTTTAATTTTACACCGGGAAGATCAATATCCGGGAATACGCCGACTCTGATGTTCGCCTGTCTTGCGGGGGTAATAAGAGCCTGTCCTGTGCCTGAATCCGTAATGAACGCGCCACCGCGCCAGTCGCCGTCGATATAGTACGCGCCGCGGTTACTTGCGAACATTGCAGGACCGTCACCGTAATCAACGCCTAATGCTTCCCTTGAGATAACACCGTCAGCGTATAAGCGCCTGATAAAGTCGAATGCGGCGACAAAATCAGAATCTGTAAATCTTGCCGTGCCATTATGAATTCTGGTATCCCAGTCTGCACCGGCAAAGCGGCCAATTACCATTGAGAACAAGCAGCTCTGCATTACCCATTCACTCATTGCCGGGATAAGGACTGTCTGGTAGCCGGCAGCTCTAAGAACGGGAACCTGAGCTACAAGTTCTGTATAGGTTCTTGCCGGTTGAAGCCCTACAGCGTTCAATACTTCCATGTTTGTAAAGAAAACATGTGTGGATGTTACGCCCTGGGGAAACATTGTTATAGTGCCGCTAAGCTGCTGTCTGGGATCAAAAGTAATCGGCGAATAATACTGAGCAAGACCATCTCTCTGAATATAGTATGTCAGGTCCTTTAATTGTCTCTGAATATGAAGATAATCAGACCTTCCCGACGGCCATACATACATTACATCGGGGAGCTGTCCGGCTGCTGAATATGCCCTAAGTTTGTCATGATAGGGGTCATCAAAAAGATTTTCCCTTTCAATTTTTACATTGGGATGCAGCTTTTCAAAGTCGCTGAACCACTTGTTTGCGTCAGCTACCGCATTCGGCGCAGACGCTTCAAGATAGTACAGGACTCTAATGGTCACACGGTTGTCGTTGGAACCGCCTGCAAACGCCGCTGCAGACATCAAAATGATACCTGCTAACACTAATAACGATATTTTTTTCATATCGTACTCCTTAAACGTGTCCTTTTTACGGACTTATTATTAATCTACCAACGGTAGATAAAGAAGAGACAAAATACAAGTTTCCTGCTGCGGGCTGGAATTTACGTTTATTTTGGGTTTTTTTAAGATCATCTGTGTCATTAAAGTAGTATAAGGCATTATCCGGCATAAGTCAATATAAATTGATCCGCTTTTTGGGCGCGTAAATGGCTCGACTGTTTTTTCCGTTTATGTTATATTGGTAATAATGAGCAAATCTAAAACATTTCAGGTTGATCAGAAAGTTGTATATCCAAGCCAGGGTGTCGGGGTTATAAAATCAATCATTCAGAAGAAGTTTAAAGACTCTAAAATCCCTTATTATGTTATTTATCTTGAAGTGACAGATATGACAATTATGGTTCCGGTTGACAAAGCCGCGGAACTCGGCATCCGCCCGACAGTTTCCAGGGACGAAGCGATGAAAGCCCTTGAATTAATCAGCGAAGAGTACGATCCCATTCCTTCGGACTGGAAAATGCGCTACCAGATGAACCTTGAGCTTCTTAAAAAGGGAAGCATCAGGGATATTGCCAGCATTGTCCGTTCGCTTTATCACCGCAGCAAGGTAAAAGAACTGCCGATTCTTGAACGCAAGCTGTACGATTCCGCTTTAAAGCTGCTGGAAGACGAGATAACCATATCGCTTCGCAAATCCAAAGATGAAGTTCAGAACATGATCTTCGCAAAGCTTGAGCTTGATACTTAGGAATGCGGGTTTAATGAAGGGTTTGGAGTGATAAATTAAGAGATGTACGATGGACAAATTGCTGCGATTGTTCTGGCTGCCGGGTCGTCGTCGCGAATGGGCGGAATAAAAAAGGAATACCAGAGGCTTTCGTCAGGCTTAACCGTGCTTGAATCGTCCGCCCGCGTTTTTGCGTCCGTTCCGTCCGTAAGCATTATCGTAATTGTAATCGCTGAAAATTCCGAAGCGGAAGCGAAAAACGCACTTTCTCCTGATTTTACCGCCGCGTGCAATAAGAAAATCATTTTTGTCACAGGCGGAAAATCGCGCCGCGAGTCTGTTTTTAACGCCCTGTCCGCTCTCGTTCCGCATGATCCGCGTTATGCGCTAATTCACGACGGCGCAAGACCTTTTATAAACGCGGCATTAACAGAAAATATAATAATTGCGGTAAAAAAATACGGCGCCGTTATTCCGCTTCTTCCGTTAACCGACACGCCCAAGGAATGCGAAGTATTAAGCGCGGAACGCGGAGACGCAGAAAAAGCGGTGTTTGTTAAAAGACATTTAAAAAGGGCTGATGCCGGAATCGCCCAGACGCCGCAGGCTTTTAAATTTCCTGAAATTCTTCACGCGCACGAAAAGGCTTCGGCTGTGAATGACGAAGAGTTTACAGACGACGCTGAAATCTGGGGCAGGTTTTGCACAAGGGTCGCGGTTATCCCCGGCGAGAGCGCAAATAAAAAAATCACTTTTAAAGAAGACTTATTTGTAAATGAACAATAAGGAATGTGTAATTGCTAATGTTAAGTTACGCAGTTTTTCATTTTTTATTATTCATTTAACGTTGTCAATTATATGTCTTTTTCTCCTTTCCTGTAACCGCTCTGCAGGTAATTCTGATAAATCTTATATTGAAACTTCAGCGCTTGTAACATGGTCTGGCGCGCTGCCTGCCGCGATACTGCAGACAGGCGAACATCCTTTATGGTTTCAGCTAACAGAAGACGGACCTGTGCATATTCAATCAATTGAAGAGGCGGCTGATAAAAACGCGCTTGTCCCGTGGCCCTATGCTCTTTATATCTTTAATGTAACAGAAAAAGAAGGCGCTCTTTTTATGGCTGTAAACCGCGGCGGGTTTTTAAAACTGGAGAAATATGAAAGAGACGGAGTTTCCGGTCTTGCGCTTTACAGTTTTTCGGGCGGAAGATTCTGGAATCAATATACTGTAGGCGGTTTTATTTTTTACAATGACAATCCCGCCGCGCTTTTGTATCCCGATGAACGGTTTATCGATACATATAATAACAATTCCGCGCCTGCGTTAACAAGGATATGGTCGTTCAACATGAATTCAAACGTTCCGTATCCCGCAGACATTCCTGTGCTGAATCTTTTCCCTGACAATGAAGGCTGGATCATCGATACGCTCAGGCATGCGGACGACGGATATTTTTATTTTAGGGCGTACAGGAATGACAGGCAGGAAATAAAAATGCTCCGCGCGCGGGATCCGGGCGGAAATGTTATAACGGAAATTACCGCCGATGTTTTTTTTGGTTCGGCTCCGCGCGTTACGGAAATTATTAATCCGCGGCTTCCGCAGCTTCCTGAAAATTTTATTTATACGGGAATTGGAAACACGGCGGACAGTATTTTTGCTTCATGGGAAGAACAGGCGGATTACAGTATCGGAGCGGCAGGATTTGTTGTTATAAAAAATTAAAGTATGGTATAATATTTTTTAAAGGAGAAATACATGAATAAAAGAAATCCGGTTAAGGGAATGATTTTAATGACGCTTGCATTAACATTCCTTTTTGCAAGCTGCTCTGACACATGGACGCCTGTAACGGAAGTAAGTCAAATGGACGGCAGATGGAAAGGCACATTCACTCAAATAATGTCTGTGGACGATTATTTCGGAGAAGGCGCTTCTAACGATCTTGCTGTCAGCGTTAAAATATCTGTAGATGTAGAACTGACAATAAACGTAAGCGCGAACACCTACAATGACTCGTCTAAAATTGTTATGGCGTTTTCAGGCAAAGACGTAAACGCGTTCTGGGATGAAATGAGCGCGTTCGCAAGTTATCTTGGCGATGTTGACAATTCCAAAAAGACAATAACAATGGAATCAAACGATTCTAATACGTCTATACCTTCAAATTTTATTAACGGCTTTGAAATTAACCAGAACGGAAAAAAATTCAGGCAAACTTTTATTGATGATCAGTACATTATAATGAAAAAACAATAAACTAGTCTGATAATGTTTTTAAAGGCTGTCTGCAAAGGCAGCCTTAACTTTTTTTTATTATTGCCTTAAACTTTATAATTATGGAAAAGCTCAGGATATTAATTCCTAAAGGACGAATTTTTGAAAACGTAAGCCGCCTTTTTTCCGAAGCCGGTTTTCCCGTTACGCTGACGGACAGAACTTACCGCCCCGATACAGGCGTTCCCTGGATCGACGCGAAAATAATGAAACCGCAGAATGTCGGCGAGCTTCTGGAACTTGGCAGTCATGACGCAGGCTTTACAGGAATTGACTGGATACGCGAAAGTTCAAGCGATGTGGAAGAAATTCTTGATCTTGGTTTTGATAAAGTCCGCATAGTAGCCGCGGTTCCGCAGGAATATGATGAAGCCAGGCTTCGTTCAAAAAAACTTGTTGTCGCGACAGAATATGTTAACCTTGCAGAAGCGTGGCTTAAAGCAAACGGCTATCAGTATAAAATTCTGCGCACATACGGCGCGACGGAAGTTTTTCCGCCGGACGACGCCGACATGATCATCGATAACACGTCTTCAGGCCGGACGCTTAAAGACAACGGCTTAAAAATAACCGGAACCCTGCTTGAATCGTCAACGCGTTTTGTCGCGTCCAAATACGCTGCCGCCAATAAGGAGAAAAAAAACCGGATTGACGAACTATGCATGCTTTTCTGCGCGGTTCTTTCAGGCCGCGAACGGGTGATGCTTGAAATGAATATCCCAAAAGACAAATTTGAATCGCTTGCAAGCCTTCCTGCGATGCGAAGCCCGACTGTCGCTCCGCTTTTCGGCGAAGCGGGCTATGCCGTGAAAATCGCCGTAAAAAAAAGCGAAGTGCCGGAAATAATTCCGATGTTAAAAAAACTCGGCGCTCTGGATATAGTAGAATACGATCTGCGTAAAGTGGTTCAATGATAATGTCAGCTGTAGAATGAAAAGTCAGGAGTATAAAGTGAACAGGGTAGCGGAGATAAACAGGGAAACAAGCGAGACGCAGATATTTATAAAACTTAACCTTGACGGTACGGGGCAGGCAAAGCTTCAGTATCCTGTGGGGTTTATGTCGCATATGCTTAATACATTTGCGCGTCACGGGTTATTCGACATTGATGTGCGCGCTAAAGGCGATCTAGAAGTTGATCAGCATCATCTTGTGGAAGACACGGGGATTGTTCTTGGCCAGTGTTTTTGCAAAGCGTTAGGTGACAAACGCGGAATCAGGCGGAACGGAAGCTGCCTTTTCCCGATGGATGAATGTCTTGCAAGGGCTGCGGTAGATTTTTCAGGGCGTCCGTTTCTTTTTTTTGACGGGCAGCTTTCGGGCGCTCCCTTTATATCGATGGCGGATAACGGCGAAAAATATGATTTTCAGACAGATGTTATCGAAGATTTCTGGCAGGCGTTCGTTTCCGCCGCGGGATGCAATCTGCATCTTGAGACCATCCGCGGAAGAAGCGATCATCACAAAATCGAAGCCCATTTTAAATCCGCGGCAAGGGCTTTGCGCGCCGCCTGCGAAATTGACGCACGCGCAAGGGATTTAATTCCGTCCACAAAAGGCGCGCTTCCCGGGTTTGAACTGCGGGGCGTAATTGTATGATTGGGGTGATTAATTACGGCGCGGGAAATCTCGGCTCTGTGATGAATGCCCTGGGAAGGCTTTCCGCTCCGGCCTGTTTTGTGCCGGGGCCTGAAGAAATCGCGCTTTCCATATCCGGTAAAAAAAAATTTGAAAAAATTATTTTCCCCGGCGACGGACATTTTTCCGCGGCGATGGCATCGCTTGAAAAATCAGGTTATGCGCAGGCGATAAAGGAATGGATAAAAGCCGATAAACCTTTTCTTGGCATCTGTATCGGGCTTCAGCTGTTATTCGAAACTTCGCAGGAAGCTGAAGGCGAAAAAGGGCTTTGCGTACTGCAGGGAAATGTGCGCAGGTTTCCCGGACGCAAGATTCCGCAGATCGGATGGAATCAGACAGAGTCAAATAAAAATTCAAAAATTTTCCGCGGCATAGAAAATAACAGTTTTTTCTATTATATACATTCATACTATGCTGATCCCGCGGATAAAGACGTTGTATCGGCGCAGACTGATTATTACGTCCGCTACTGCAGCGCTGTGGAAACGGGAGCGCTAGCAGCAGTGCAGTTTCACCCCGAGAAGTCAGGCGCGGCAGGCCTCGCCCTTCTTGATAACTGGCTGAAAATTTAAAGAGGTGTCCAATGCAGGCTAAAAGAATAATCCCGTGTCTTGACGTTGACGACGGCAGGGTTGTTAAAGGCGTAAAGTTTGAAGGCATAAAAAACGTAGGCGATCCAAGGGAACTCGCGCGCAGATACAATGAAGAAGGCGCGGATGAACTTACATTCCTTGACATCGGCGCTTCGTATAAAAGCCGCGCTACGCTGCTTGACGTTGTAAAAAAAGTCGCGGCGGAAGTTTTTATTCCGCTTTGCGTCGGCGGCGGAATCCGCGTGATCGACGATATGCGCGAAGCGATGAACGCCGGGGCTGACAAGGTATCGGTATGCACATCCGCGCTTAACCGTCCCGCGCTGTTACGCGAAATGGCAGCCCTGTACGGCAGCCAGTGCGTGGTTCTTTCGATTGACGCAAAGCGCGTAACGGACAAAAACAGCGGACGCCCGCGCTGGAACGCCTTTTCGCACGGGGGAAGAACGGACACCGGTATTGACGCGCTTGAATGGGCTGTCCGCGCGGTTGAGCTTGGAGCCGGCGAGATACTTTTAAATTCAATTGACGCTGACGGAACCGAAGCAGGCTATGATCTTGAACTAACGCGGAACATTCTGGAAGCAGTGCCGGTTCCCGTTATCGCGTCAGGCGGAGCCGGCACGCTTGATCAGATAGCGAATGTACTTCTTGATCCTGGAGCTGACGCCGCATTAGTCGCTTCGCTTTTGCATTTTAATAAGACAACAATAACGGAAATAAAAAAACACGCGCAGTCAAAAGGCGTCTGCGTCAGGCTTTGATATGATTTTTTCTTCTAATTGTAAATAATGAACATTTTTTCTTTTGGATGTGAATACTAAAACCTTATCTTAAAACGAGCGGCGCTAGCCCGCAGGAGAAAACTCAGGATGAACCTGCTCCGGAGTCCACCACGCTAAAATAATCTGAAATCAAAAAGTAACACAAGAAAGATTTGTTTATTTTAGCGCGGGATTATTATCGAGCCAATTGTTATTGTTTTATTCGCAGGTCTCCTTCGCAGAGAACTCCTGAAATGTTTTCCCCTGCGGGCTAGCGACGCTCCTTTCATGTTGTATATATTGGTATTCACATCAAAATGATAACAGGTACTCATGTTGTAAAATAATAATTTTAATAAATTTCTTATTTGCAGACAGGGAAAGCTGCCGTCCGAAAAAACATTTTTGGGCATCTCCACTGGAGAGACAGATGTTTTGTCTTATTCAAATGATAGAATGTAATACTAAGTTAATTCTTTATAACATAGAAATTAATGCATATTTGAAATATTGAAACCAAATAAGACAAAACACTAAGGCTCGCAAGCGGGTTCTCCCAAAGTTTTTTCGGACGGCAGCTTTCCCTGTCTGCATTTAGTTAATTTTTTGTTATTATAGATATATTAATTTTGTCTTACATTTATATTCCCAGTCATGTGAATACCCATATAATTTTTATAATCGCCTACAAGCAGCCTGTAGGGCTCTTCATCTTCTTCAATTACAGGAAAGCGGCCTGCATCTTCCAGGAAAAAGTTGTCGCTGTGATCATCGTTAACCATCGAAACTTCGCCGAGTAAAAGCATGGCTTTATCTGACCAGAACTGATGGAAAATCCCCTGCTTCAGCGTGATGCTCTCGCCTTTTCCAAGGCTTAATACAGTTCCGGCTTTTACAGAAAAATTGCGCCCGTCAACCGACACAGGCACATCGGAATTTATATCCAAAGTTTTACTGTCAATACTGCGGTAAAGTTCAACTTTTAAGTTTCCTTCGCCGTACCTGTTTATTATATCTTCCATTTTTGACTTATGAAAATGAAAAGGCGTTATCTGATTAGGTTTTACCAGTAATATTTTTTCTGCGTACGGCTTGCCGCATGCTGTATTTATGTTTCCGTTGCGGATTGTAAAAAGCAAAAGCCCGGACTTTTCAAAGCAGCCTTTGCCGAAATCCGTTAAATCCCAGCCAAGCTGGTTTTTATATATTTCATTATATTCAGAATTTTTATTTTTCCATTCAGATAAAGACCAGTGCGCGAAAGGCGGCAGGGTAAACCGCGCTTTTTCAAGAAATTTTTCAGCTTCGCGGATATAACTATTAATTAGAGAACGTTTCATAATGTCTCCTTAATAAATAAATAAATATTAAATCTAACGGCCATTATAAATTTTATATACATATTTATTATTATTTACGCGTATTCGAAGAATTTTTTCACGGTCTATATAATAATCTTTAATTATTGAATCCAGAACTTCTTGGGAAATACGAAGGGGATTAATATATAAAATATCATATACGGTTTTGTTATCATATACCGGAATAATATTAAAATTATAGAAACTCTGGCTTGAATCAGATGATATTTGCATATAATCAAGCGGCAATGATAATAACATATTTTTATTATAACCGCTTGCGTCTGAATCAGAAGTAATATAAGCCTGCGCTTCCTTAAATACGTCAGAACTGCCGCCTTTTCTGCTGTAATAAACGGCGGATAAAGATATAAAAATAATCAGGCCGATTAAAAAAACGCGGATAATTCCAAGAACGCGCGAAAGAATTTTAACCGTTAAAACCTTTATTAAAAGGATCGCAAAAGCTGCGATTAATAAAGGAAACAATATTACAAGATATCTAAATACTAATACCGGTCTGTATAATGAAATAATATAAGCGCCAAGATATACAAAGGCTATATTAAAAATCGAGTAGTCCAGAAAATAATTTTCCCGTAAAGATAAGAATTTAGCAAATAATTTTTTTCGTAATAATATGTATATAAGGCCAAGAAATGGAATAAGCAATGCGACTGATGTAAACAATAATCCGGGCTTTGGAATCCATGTGTTAAAATTCGCGTCAAATAAAGCTTTATTAAATGTGGTATGTATAAAATACGGCAATAATGATAAAGCAATTATCATATTCCACGCCAAAAACACGGCGGCCTTTTTAAAATTAAATGTTTTTGTTGTAATTGTATAAATTATATAAAATAAATAATTTGCAAAAACAAAAAGGCATCCGTAATAATGAGTATTTACAAGCAGAACAGACGGAATGAAATAAAAAATATAGTCATTAAAGGTTTTTTCTTTTTTTGTTATAAAAATAAAAAATCTATAAGCCGTAATTGTTGTCAGTAAAACCGCCAGAATATAATTGCGCATCTCCTGGGAAAATCCGGTAAAATAAGCGCTAACTGCTATATAGGCGGCGGTTAAAAGAGCAGGTTTTTTACCCGCAAAACGTTTTACAAGAATATATGACGTGAATATCGCGGCGGTTCCTGTAATTACTGATAATAAACGCCCGCTTTGTTCTGACCATCCAAAAAGTATAAAAAACAAGCGCAGAAGGATGTAGTATAACGGCGGATTACCGGGATCTTCAAATGTATTAATAAAAGACAAACCGGGATTTGAAGCCGTACAGGCGGAGTATAATTCGTCCATCCATAACGAATAACGGTCATATCCGTTAAAACGCAGAATAAAGCCTGTTAATATTATAAATCCCAAAAGCAAATACTCAGGCAGGTTTTCATTTTTCTTTCGCAGCTTATGATAAATATTTTCAAGATTGGATTTTAATAAAATTATTAATAAGATTGTGAATATCCATATCATGAAGTATTTTTCGGGATGAAAAAGAATTGAAAATGCAGATTTTATTGCGAAGTTTAAATCGCCGTACCAGTTAATCCACGATTTATTAAATAACGCGGCAAAAAAAGATTTGTTATACGAAAGCCCGTTAAGTTCATATATTATGGAATCCCCCTGTTCGCTGTACTGTAATTCCATGATCCGGGAGCCTGTAAAATAGAATAGTTTATTGCCAATGAAAATACTGATTCCGTTTATTGTTTTTATTATCCCGTCCGCGTTTTCTTTCGGCACACATAAATACAATGAACGTATAAAAGGAGGCATCGAATTTTCTGAATAAATTTCCGTGTTTAAAATAACCCTATCTGATTTTGTATCATCAAATGAAAATGAATACTGCTTTTCACCGCTTTCCAGAAAAGCTTTAATATAAACATTATGCATATTGATTTTATCAATCTCGATATTTACAAAAACCTGCGCCCTGATATCTTCCATTTCGCCATTGTTTACGCTTATGTGATATGCGAATGATATTAAAAGGCCCAAAAAGCATAACGAAACCAATAATGTTTTATGCCAAACTTTCAATTACTGGTTCCAGCCTTTCTAAATATGATAAATTTTGACAATATAAAATTTACAATCATACCTGCCATTATTCCCGCCGCCTGGGCAATAACTTTAAAAGGCGGATTAAAATAATTCAATACTAATGACATCACCAAAATATTAAGCGCAAGCCCTGCCAATGAAGTGCAGATAAAAAGCGCCCATCTTTTAAAAGAAGGTTTAACGCCGGCTGTATTATTTTTAAAAGACCAGAAATGATTAATAAAATAATTCTGCGTCGCGGCTATCATGAAACATCCTGTGCTTACAGGGATTTCATGAAAACCAAAAACATCGGCGAAAATAAAAAATATAACCAGATTTGTTATGGATCCCAGCGAGCCTGTAACCGCGAATTTTAAAAACTCGCCAAGATTCGGTTTGTCTGTGTTTCTTATTTTCCAGATATTCAACAGAGCCTCGAAAAATATTTTTTTTGACATTTTCGATTTTCCCTGTTTTCGATCTGTGAATATAATCGGTATCTCTTTAATCAGGCAGCCTGCGCGATACGCCTTGTACTTCATTTCTATCTGGAACGAGTAGCCTTTAGAAATAATGGAAGCCAGATCGATTTTTTCAAGGGCTGTTTTGCGCCACATGTTAAATCCGCCTGTTAAATCACGTATGGGACAGCCAAGAACAGTGCGCGAATAAATCGAGCCGCCTTTGGAAATCATGTTGCGCAGGAATGTCCACCCTTCAACCCCGCCGTTTTTTATGTTGCGCGAGCCGATCACAGCATCGTGTGTTTTAATCTGTTCAAGCATTTCGGGTATATATTTCGGGTTATGTGAAAAATCCGCGTCCAGTTCCAAAAAAACATCATAGCGGCCGCTCAATCCCCATGAAAAACCAGCAAGATAGGCCGCGGCGAGTCCTTGTTTTTCAGGCCGGTTTAATAGATGCAGCCTGTCCGAATATGCTCCGGAAAGTTTTAAAACCGCCTGCGCTGTGCCGTCGGGAGAATTGTCATCAACTACAAGTATAGCGGCGTCCTGCGGCGTGTATTCAAAAACAGTTTTGATAATTTTTTCTATGTTATCAATTTCATTATAAGTAGGAATAATTACTAATAGACCCATAAAATCCTTTAATCAATATACAGGTTAAAAATAATATATTCAAGTGTCCGCAATTTATAAACTACTTTTCTATGTCCCATGTTTTCCATTATAATTATTTTATGGTAATAGCTTCAATCGACATACAAAACGGAAAGGTTGTTCAGTTAAAACAGGGGAACGAACTCATTTTACAGCGCGATAACGCGCCTTCACTCGCCGCGGAATTTAACAGGTACGGCGAAGTCGCTGTTATCGATCTTGACGCAGCGATGGGAAAAGGTTCCAATGCCGGCATGATAAAACCGCTTTTGCGGATCGCGGAATGCAGGGTAGGCGGCGGCATCAGAACAGCGCAGCAGGCGAAGGAGCTTGTAAGTCTTGGAGCGGCAAAAATTATTGTCGGTTCTGCGGTATTCCGCGATCCTTTAAAAAAAGGCGCAGGCAGGGAAAACGGCGAGTTTGCGGTTAACACTGTTTTTCTTGAAGAACTGTCAAAAAAAATCGGACGGCAGCGTTTGATTGCGGCGGTTGACGCCCGCGTAAACTCTTGCGGTTCCTATGAAATTACAGTTGACGGCTGGAAAACGCCGACAGGCCTTGATCTGCTGGCAGCCGCGAAAATAGTTGAACAATACGCCGGAGAACTATTATTTACCTGTGTTGATCGCGAAGGCACGCTTAGCGGAATCGATCCTGAACCTGTAAAGCAGCTTCGCGCGGCTGTCTCATGCAGTATAACAGCCGCCGGCGGAGTGTCAACGTTAAACGAAATTGAACAGATCGCCGAAATTGGCTGCGATGTCCAGCTTGGAATGGCGCTTTACACCGGAAAAATAAATCTTGCGGACGCCTTCATTGCGTCGTTAAACTGGAAAAAAGGCCAAACATTTGAAACAGCGCCTTCTTCAGCCGCGGATTCCGCATTACTTCCGGTTATTGTTCAATCACCAGACGGACAGGTAATGATGACAGGTTTTACAGACAGAAATGCGTTAGCTGAAACATTCAAGCGCGGTAATGTGTGTTTTTTCAGCAGGACAAAAAAAAGGCTCTGGATGAAAGGAGAAAACTCAGGTAATGTTTTAAAACTTGTCAGCCTCCGCGCCGACTGCGACCGCGACGCGTTACTTGCAACCGCGGAGCCTGCGGGCCCCGTCTGTCATACAGGCGCGTGGTCATGTTTTGAAACAAATAAAAAATATACGCCTGAATTTTTGCAGGAAATAATCACAGATCGTTTTAATAATCCCGCCTCCGGCTCTTACACCGCGGCTTTGGATTATGAACTTGTCCGTGAAAAAGTGCTTGAAGAAGCGCGGGAACTCTGCGAGGCGAAAAGCCGCGATGAAATAATCTGGGAAGCCGCGGACCTTTTTTATTTTTCTTCTGTATTGATAAACCGCGCGGGCGTTAAGGCGCAGGACGTGCTTGACGAGCTTGACAGAAGGCATAAAAAATAAAGTTATTATAGATCGGTATAAAGGGCAAATGTATATGAGCGATTATTGGAACGGCAGAATAAAAAATCTTTCTCCCTATGTTCCCGGCGAACAGCCCAAAGACAGAAAATTCATCAAATTAAATACAAATGAAAACCCTTATCCGCCTTCGCCTAAAGTATTTGAAGCGATCAAAAAACACGCGGACGATGCCCTGCGGCTGTATCCTGACCCTGAATGCACGCAGTTACGCGAAACTATTTCCGCCTGTTATAATGTTAAGCCGTCTCAGGTGTTTGCGGGAAACGGCTCCGATGAAATACTCGCTTTTGCGTTCGGCGCGTTTTTTGAAAGCGGATCAATATCGCAGGCGGCGCTTTTCCCTGACATCACTTACAGTTTTTATCCTGTTTACGCCGGTTTATGGGATGTTCCGTATAAAACAATTCCGTTATGTGAAGATTTTACTGTTAATATTAACGAATATAAAATAAGCTCTGGCGGGGTGATACTGCCAAATCCCAACGCGCCTACAGGAATAGCGCTGCCTGCAGAAGATGTTCTTTCTCTTGCGGAATTTCTGGAAAAACAAAGTAAAGTAATCATCATTGACGAAGCTTATCTCGCGTTCAGCGCGCAATATGACGATGATTCAAAAAGTGAAGCTTCCTGTACCCGGTCTGCCGTTAAATATATTGATAAATACAAAAATCTATTAACGGTTCATACGCTTTCAAAATCAGCTTCTCTTGCAGGGTTAAGAGCCGGTTTCGCAATCGGCGATGAAAATTTAATCGACGGTCTGCGCCGGATTCGCGATTCCTTTAATTCGTACACGCTCGATCGCCTTGCGCTGGCGGGGGCTGCGGCGGCAATCGCGGACAAGGATTATTACAGCGAATTCAACAGCCGCGTGATCAAAACAAGGCAGCGCGTAACGCAGGAAATGCGCGCTCTCGGATGCATGGTGCTGCCGTCGTCAGCTAACTTTATTTTTGTAAAATTTCCAAAGACAAAGGGCGTTGACGCTTTCGCGAAGCTAAGGGAGAACGGGATTCTTGTGCGGCATTTTAACAGGGACAGAATAAAGGATTTCCTTCGCGTTACGATCGGCATTGATGAAGATATGGATAAATTTCTGGAAGTATGCAAAAATATTATAATAAAATAATAGAGTTGTTCGATAAAATGAAGTTTTGGAACAGCCGCAATTTAACAGGGAAACTATGAAAATTATTAATAGTGGTGAGTTTAACGCATACTGGAAAAATGTTTCAAAACAGGCTGATGAAGATTTTGAAACAGAAAAAACCGTAAAAGAAATTATTTGCGCCGTGCAAAAAGAAGGGGACGCCGCTGTCCGCCGTTATGCGTCAAAATTCGACAAAGCGTCTCCACAAAAGCTGGAAGTTCCTTTTAGCGAAGCGCAAAATGCGTTTAAAGAGTTACGCGCAAACGAACCTGAGCTTGCCGCCGCCCTTGAGCTGTCCGGGCGGCATATAAAACGTTTTTCAGAAAAGCAAAAAGAGCAGTTTACAGACTTTGAATATGAAATGGAAGAAGGGCTTTTCACGGGACAAAAAATTATTCCGGTGCAGAGAGCCGCGGTTTATATCCCCGCGGGGCGTTTTCCGCTTTTTTCAACTGTGTTAATGTGCATGATACCGGCGTTTTGCGCAGGAGCGGAAGAAGTGTTTTTAGCTTCGCCGCCTTTAAAAAACGGCATTCCCGATAAAAAAATCATGGCAGCTGCAGCGTTAGCCGCAGAAATTTCCTGCGCAGAAAATAAAAAGCCGCGAATATTTTCGATGGGCGGCGCGCAGGCGGTAGCCGCTCTCGCGCTTGGCACAGAATCTGTTCCGCGCGCGGACATAATCGCGGGGCCCGGAAACAGGTTTGTCGCCGCCGCGAAACGAATTCTTTTCGGCAAAACAGGGATCGATTTTATAGCTGGCCCTTCCGATGTTTTGATCATTTCAGACGTTAAACTGCAGCATGGAAAAGGCGCTGACAATAATGAAGAAAGAGCCGCGGATATTATCGCCGCCGATATGCTCGCTCAGGCGGAACATGATCCTGACGCGCGCGCCAGAGCGTTAGTTGCAGATAACAATTTTGCGGCGCTTGTTTCTGACGCGGTTAACCGCCTTTTAAAAAACCTTGAAGCGGAAGAAACAGCGCGCGCTTCGCTTGATGCAGGCGGTTTAATTATCGTTTACAGAACAAAGGAAGAAGCGGCTGAAATCGCAAACATTATCGCGCCTGAGCATCTTCAGCTTCAGGCAGAAAATGATATAGAAAGCTGGATTCCGCTTTTAAAAAATTACGGATCGCTTTTTATAGGTTCATTGTCCGCGGAAGTGCTGGGCGATTATTCCGCAGGCATTAATCATACGCTTCCGACCGAAACAAGCTCGCGCTTTACAGGCGGGCTTTCTGTGCGTAATTTTTTAAAAACGGTTACAACGCTGCGCTGCCTTCCGGGAACGGGGTTTGAAAGTGCGCGTAACGCCGCGGAAATTATCGGAAAGGCCGAAGGACTCGAAGCTCATGCGAAAGCCGCGCAGGCGCGGCGTTAAAATAAATTAAGGAGGATTTTATGCAGCGGATAGGAATTGCCGGTATCGGAAACATCAGCAAGATTTACCTTGATAATTTAACCGGAATGTTTGCAAAACAGGTTAAGGTAACATCGGCGGCGGATATTATTTTTCAGCGCGCGGAAAAGGCCGCCTCTGATTATAAACTTAAAGCGTTCAGTTCGTTAGACGAAATGCTTAAACACGGCGATGTCGATATCGTGCTTAATATAACGCCGCCCAAAACCCATTACGAAGTCGCGCTTGCGGCGGTAAAAGCGGGAAAGCATGTGTACAACGAAAAGCCAATTTGCGTAAAACGCGAAGAAGCTGAAAACATTCTAAAGACAGCGGCGGAAAACGGCGTAAAGGTCGGCGGCGCGCCTGATACTTTTCTAGGCGCGGGGCTTCAAACCTGCCGCAAACTTCTTGATGACGGCTGGATAGGCCGGCCTGTCGCAGCCGCCGCGATCCTTATGAGCCACGGCCCTGAACACTGGCATCCGTCTCCACATTTTTTTTATCAGGACGGCGCAGGTCCGATGTTTGACATGGGGCCTTATTATCTGACGGCTCTTGTAAGCCTCCTGGGGCAGGTAAACCGCGTCTGCGGCAGCGCGGGAATTGGCACGCCTGAAAGGGAAATTACAAATCAATATCAATACGGCGAAAAGATAAAAGTCGAAGTCCCGACGCATATCGCGGGCGTTCTTGACTTCTCCTGCGGAGCGATTGGAACGTTAATCACAAGTTTTGACGTATATTCGCATTCAATGCCGTGCATCGAAATTTACGGAACCGAAGGAACGTTAAAGGTTCCCGACCCTAACACATTCTGCGGCCCTGTGTTTGTAAAGCGTTTCCGCGAAGAAAAATGGTCTGAAATTCCGCTTATAAAAAAATACAGCGAAAATTCGCGCGGGCTTGGATTAACTGACATGGCGGTGTCCATAGAAGAAAACAGAAAGCACCGCGCTTCATCTGATCTTACATATCATGTGCTTGACATAATACACGGTATACATGACGCGTCACGCTCGGGAAAATACTACAAACTGAAATCCAAATGCAAGCGCCCGGAGGCGATGTAATCAGGAATGTGGAATGACCAATAAATTCTCATTTATTGTTGTGCGCCACGCCGTGTAGATATTATTCACCTACACGGCTTCGCCGTGCTTTAAAGGGCGCCGCGTTTAATTTTTTTAGTTGTTGTCATTTCCATCGGTTTTTCAAGAATGACAGTCCTTAAAACTTTTTGATACGGCAACAGTCTCTGGTTCACTTCGGTGATTATGTTTTCGATTCTTGTTTTCATTTCGTCTTTTGACGGAGACGCGCCTTTTTCATTTTTATACTCAGGATTGGGATACACGAGCGCTTCGATTCCTTCGGTTTTCATTTTTGCGTCAAGGATGTATCCGCGGATTAATATCTGCTCGATTTCTTCGTAAAGCTGATATTCATTTTCGATTTCTTCGGGGTATACGTTCTTTCCGCCTTCTGTGACAATCATGTTCTTTGCGCGGCCTGTAAGGTAAAGATAATTTTCGCTGTCCATATAGCCAAGGTCGCCTGTTTTTAAATATCCGTCGGGCGTGAAGGAGGCGGCTGTTTCTTCCGGCATGTTAAAATAACCGAGCATTACCATCGGGCCTTTGACGATTACTTCGCCGATGCCGCGATCGTCAGGATTCAAAATTTTCATGTCAACCTGCGGACACGGGCGGCCTACGCTGGTTTCCTTATACGCTTCGATTGGATTAATGGCGATGATGGGCGACGTTTCAGTCAGTCCGTACCCCTGAACAAAGTCGATTCCAAGCTGGTTGTATTTTCTGAACACGCTGGGCGCAAGTGGCCCGCCGCCTGATATACAAATGCGGATCGATGTAAGGGACGCCTTGTCAAGAATAAACCTGAACATTTTCTTGCCGGGATTCTTTTTAAAAACTTTTTTTATAACTCCGGATATCCCCATTAAAAACGAAATAAACCCGTAAACAACAGGGCCCTTCGCCTTTAATCCGCGTATAATTCCCGCAAGCACTTTATTAAAGAGCATGGGTACGCCAAGGAGCATTGTAATCTGAGCCTGTTTTAAGTCTTTAAGGATTTGGCTTGTCACCATTTTCTTTCCGAAGACAAGTTCCGCGCCAACGGAAATCGTTTCGATAAAAACAGCTAACATTGTATATGAATGATGAATCGGAAGGATCGCGTAAAAAACATCGGTATGAAGAATGATTAAGGGCGTACCCTGCGCAAGGTAAACGTCAGAGACAAGATTTTTATGAGTCAGCATAACGCCCTTGGGAATGCCGGTTGTGCCTGATGTAAAAAGAATCGCGGCAAGGTCTGTTTCCACAGCCTGCGCAATTTCTGTCATTGGGCCGTCAAGATCGTAAATATATGTGCCGAGTCCTTTTTTAACGGAAATTACTTCTTCAAGATTGACTGGCTTTGACGCGTAATATTCGTATTTTTCTTCGTCAACAAAAAGGATTCGCGCGCCTGAAGCTTTTAAAAGCGAATCTGTTTCTTCGTTTTTTAACTGGTAATCAATCGGGACAATAACTCCGCCCGCGAAAAGCACGGCAAGATACGCGACAGTCCATTCAGGCAGATTCTTTGAAGTTAACGCGACTCTGTCTCCCCTGCGGATGCCTTTGCTGTGAAGCCAGCGCGCCACAGCTTCAATTTTTTTAAGAGCTTCGGAATAATTTAAGCTGATTCTGTCCGGATCGTATATTGTAAAGCAGGATCTCTCAGGGTATCGTGAAACGGTAATCCTGAACATTTCAGGCAGGGTAGGCCATAATCCTGTAAAGGATTTTCCTCTGTATTCATTCAAAAATTCCCAGGGCTTTTCGGTATAAGGAACAGCCATTTCATCCTCCAAATCGTCAATTTCAAGAGTATATAATAACCCTTGTGTTTTTAGACATCATTTAAAGTGTCTTGGTTACATTAGTATGACATATTTACCATAAATGTTCCATTGAAATTTTCATTAAATGTAAAAATAATAGAAGCTTTTCCAAAACTAACCGGGTTTTGGAAATGGCTCAATGGTTATTTTTATTATGAAATGTTATATTTACTGTATGAAGAGACTTCTGCCGGCGGTTTTCGCTGTACTTACGCTTGTTTCCTGCGCCGCAAGAATCGAAGGCTCGCTTGCGGCCGATGGTTCCGCCGCTGTCAATGTCAGCATGTCTCTTGAACCCAGAATGACAGCCCTGATCCGCTCATTATCGCGGGCAGGCGGGCAGGAAAGCGGCGCAGTTCTTGACGGCCCTGTTATCGCGCAGTCAATGTCAGTCGCGCCGGGCGTTGTTTCGGCGTCATTCAGGAACACAACAGACACCGCAATCGAAGGACAGGTAAGAATTTCTCATATTAATGATTTTCTTTCTGCCGGGATAACTTTTATCAGTTTTGAGCAGGGACGCTGCGTTATCAATTTAAATCTTGGCAACGGCCCTGTAATAATGTCGCTTCTTTCGCAGGAAATTACAGGCTATCTGGAAGCTCTCATGGCGCCGCTTGCGACAGGCGAACGAATGACGAAAAGCCAGTATCTTGACGACGTCGCCGTTTTTTATAACAGGTCGACAAGTAACGAAATCGCCGGTTCCAGGGTGCATGTGTCAATTGAATTTCCGGGAACCATTACAAGCGTAAGGGGAGGAACCTTTTCCGGCAGAAGGGCGGTTTTCGACATAGCCCTTCTTGACCTTCTTGTTCTTGAAACTCCGCTGACTTACGAAGTAACATGGCGTTAGCGTATATAAAATTAATTTTTTCTGTTAAAACTTGAATTCTTGGCCCTTTTTAATTAGAATTCTATTTAGATGAAGAAAACTCTAATTTTTGCGATTTTATTTGTTCTTGCCGCCGCGATCTTCGCAAATGATCTGCCGAACAGGCGCATATTTATCGAAGGAACCGCTTTAAGGCAGGATCAGACAGAATACTTTTTGTGGAATTTCTACGCCGAAGCGGTTGGCACAGGTTATCCTGTAGCCGAAAACATTGAAGACGCCGCTTATATTTTTCGGTTCAGCGTCCGCAGCAATATAGACAGAAATATCGACAGTAACCTTTATGTTCTGACAATCAGCCTAATAACAACTACGGATGATGTCGAAGTTGTCACTCTGGATTTTTTCTTTACTACCCTGGACGAAATGTACGTGTATAACAGGGATTTGTTTTTAAAATGCGTAAGTTACATTCCGCCGTATACAGAAGACGACTTAATTATTGAGATAACTGATATCGATACATCATGGAAAAATAAATGGCTCTATTTAAGGGCTTCTTTTGATTATCCGATTACTTTTTATCTGCTGCAGCCTGAAGGCTTGTATCAAAAAATCGCCGTATATGACGATACAGGCAATACATTCAGGGTTGATACGCAGGATCACAAAATTTACCCGATGCCCGGGATAACTATCGGGCTTGAATTTCAATTTCTTGATTTCATGAGCATTGAACTCAACGCGAAGGCAGTCCTTGGCGATACAAGAAATAATACTTTTATCAATATTGCAGCAGGCGCGGAACTTAAGTTCCCGCTTAAATTCTTTAAACACTTTGTGATCTCGCCGTATCTGGCTTTCGCTATGCCGTTCACAGTCTCCGAAACTGTTTTCAAGGAATACCCGCCGTTTACAGTTGGCGGCGGCATACAGGCCGGCGTTTACGGCGGGAAAAGCGGCTCTGTTTTTATCGATGTCAATTTTATGCTTTCTTTCGCCAAAGCGGGAATGCATAATCAATACGGCGAGCTCTTCCCAAAACCGCCTGTTATATACTATGAAAGATATGTTCTTGGACTCGGCATCGGATACAAGTTCGGTTTCATCTCACGGTAATGTTAATGCGGGAAAAATAGTATTAGACAAATGTTCCTTTTAACATATTAATTTTTCCAAATTCAATTGCCTGTTTTGACAGTAATCTATATACTGTCATTATGGGAACACATACACCGGGCGAGAGAATCGCCGAAATTAGGAAAACTTATTCAATAAGCAGGGAAGATCTCTGTGAACGCTCCGGCGTTCCGGTAGACTTGATCGCTAAAATCGAAGACGACGGACACATTCCTGATCTTGCACCGCTCATTAAAATTTCAAGGGGGCTTGGCGTACGTCTTGGCACACTGCTTGACGATCATGAACAGCTAGGTCCTGTTATCTGCAAAGCAGGGCAGGCGGCTTCGTCAAGCCGTTTTAAGACCGGGCTTCCCGAAGGCACTGCCGCCGCGGGGAACCACGGGCTCAGCTTTAACGCGCTTGCCGCCGACAAAAACGGGCGCCACATGGAGCCGTTTATCGTAACAATCGAGCCTGACGCGAAGCAGGAAAAATCCGCGCATGAAGGCGAAGAATTTATCTATGTGCTGGAAGGAAATCTTACGCTTGAATACGGTATGGACAAAAGCGCCTTGAATACAGGCGACTGCGTTTATTACGATTCGATAGTGCCGCATAAGGTATTTTCGGCGGACAGCAAGCCTGTGAAAATTCTTGCAGTTGTTTATACACCTGTTTAATTGTGCAGAGTTAGGGGCGTAAATAAAAATGGACTATATAGAGAAAACTTTATCTCAAGTTTTAAGAGATAAAACTAAAGCGCATCCGGATCATGATTTTATTGTGTATTCGGACAGGAATTTGCGTTTTACATACGCGGAATTTGACAAAAGGGTTGATGACTTTGCCAAAGGTCTTTTATCAATGGGCGTTGGAAAGGGCGATCATGTCGGTATCTGGGCGACAAATGTGCCGGACTGGAACACTGTTCTTTTTGCCTGCGCAAGAATCGGAGCTGTTCTTGTTACCATAAATACAGGTTACAAGACCCACGAGCTTGAGTTTGTGCTGAAGCAGTCGGATATGGTCTGCCTTTGCCTTACAAACGGCTGGCGCGATTCAGATTACATCACCATGATAAACGAGCTTGTCCCTGAATTAAAAACATCCCGGCGCGGCCATATCGACAGCGAAAAATTCCCGCAATTAAAATATGTCGTCCACATCGGCCAGCAAAAACACCGCGGGATGTTCAGCTTTAATGAACTTCTGCTTCTGGGGCAGCACACAGAGCCGGCGCAGTTACTCGAAATCGAAGCGTCGCTGGATACAAATGATGTTGTCAATATGCAATACACTTCCGGCACTACGGGCTTTCCCAAGGGCGTAATGCTGACGCACAGAAATATTTTGAATAACGGCCTTGGCATCGGCGACAATCAGCGTTTTACGGAGAAAGATATTGTCTGTCTTCCTGTTCCGCTTTTCCATTGTTTCGGCCTTGTGCTTGGAATGATGGCTGTAGTCACGCACGGTTCTACCGCGGCGCTTATTGAGTGGTTTGATCCGCTGCTTGTGCTTGCGACTGTTCAAAAAGAAAAATGCACCGCGGTTTACGGCGTTCCCACAATGTTTATCGCCGAATTGAATCATCCCATGTTTAAAATGTTCGATCTTTCAAGCCTCCGCACAGGCATTATGGCCGGCTCTCCCTGTCCAATCGAAACGATGCGCCAGGTTATAGACTTAATGCACATGAATGAAGTTACAATCTGCTACGGGCTGACAGAATCATCGCCTGTAATGACCCAGACGCGTTATGATGATGATATTATCGTAAAAGTGGAAACTGTCGGCCGCTGTCTGCCCGGAGTTGAAGTTACAATCCGGAACCCTGAAACAGGCGAAGAATGCCCCGACGGCGTTCACGGGGAATTCTGCTGCCGCGGCTACAATACAATGAAAGGCTACTATAAAATGCCGGAAGCGACCGCCGCCTGCATCGATGCAAACGGATGGCTTCATTCAGGCGATCAGGGAATTAAAAACGCGGACGGTAATTTTAAGGTAACGGGAAGAATCAAAGACCTTATTATCCGCGGCGGCGAAAATATATCACCCAAGGAAGTTGAAGATTTTCTTTATACAATGCCGGGCGTTAAAGACGTGCAGGTGGCGGGCATCGCCAGCGAAAAATACGGCGAAGAAGTAGGCGCTTTTATCATTTTGCACCCTGATGTTACAATGACCGAAGAAGAAGTGCGCGATTTCTGCCGCGGTAAAATCGGGCGTTTTAAAATCCCCAAGCATGTGTTCTTTGTTAACAGTTATCCGCTTACATCAAGCGGTAAAATACAAAAATACCTGCTGCGTGAAATGGGAAACAAAATAATTAAAGAAAGATCGTAGGCGGCTTTTATAAACATTATGATTAGTAAATTTTTATATAATTTATAAAAGAATTCATAAAAGAATTTATAAAAAATTTCATTTCCTCTTGTAATTAAATTTTAAATATTATATATTTAAGCCGGTCAGTTTAATCTGGGGGGGTAAAAACTGAAGTCGTCCAAATTCGCTCCGCTTCTTCTGCTTGCGGGGCTGTTAATCCAAATACCTTTTGTCTCTGCTCAGGAAACGGAAGTTAATCCTGTTACAAATGACAGTTCTGTTGAGTCGGAAGCTGTTATTAATCCGCTGCGCGCCGCCGAAGAAACGCTGACGCTCGGCGAAGACATATCTCCTGTTATCGGCCCTGCCGGCATGAGCACATGGGCGATAATAAGAATGGTGCTGGTTCTCGCGCTCGCCGCGGCGGCGGTTTACGGCATTGTTTTCCTTTTTAAACGCGCGTCTAAACCGGCGCAGTATAACGATCCCTTTTTAAAAGTTCTCGCCAACGCGCATCTTGGCTCCAACCGTTATGTGCATGTTGTTTCCCTGGGAAACAAGACGTGGCTGCTTGGAGCAAGCGACGGCGGCGTTAATGTCATAAGCGAAATTGACGACCCTGACGTTATAAACGCGATGCTGCTGGAAGACTCCAATAAAATATCGCAGGTTAAAGGACGCCTGCCGTCATTCCTTTCAATGCTCAGGCGCATGGGAACCCCGGCGCAGGGCGGCGCCGCTGGAGCGGATGAAATCCGCAAGCGGCGCGAACGGCTCAAGGGGCTTTAAATGTCAAGGTTAGTTAAATGTATAGCGGCAGCCGCGCTTTTATTTATTATCATCCCTGTCAATCTTGATGCCCAGTCTGAATACTTCCCGGGTATGTCTGTCGAAGGCACAACTGACATGCTCGATCCTGACAGCCCTATCGTTCCTTTTATTGATTTTACCGTGCGCAATCCGCAGACGGGGCAGGAAGTCGCGTTCTCGCTGCAGCTTCTTCTTTTGCTAACCGTTCTTTCGCTTGCGCCCAGCATAATAATTTTAATGACAAGTTTTCTGCGCGTATCAATCGTGCTTGATTTTATCAAGCGCGCACTGTCATTGCAGCAGGTTCCGCCCAATCAGGTCCTGCTCGGAATTTCGCTTTTTCTTACCGTGTTTATAATGTGGCCGACATTTACGGCAATTTATGATAACGCGATCCGTCCGCTTGCCGCCGGCGAAATGTCGGTTGAAAACGCGTACCGCGAAGCGGAAGCGCCCCTTCGCCTTTTTATGTACAGCCAGATGCGCAACAATCCAGAAAACATCCGCCTTTTTATGGCGATGCACGGACTCGACCGCCCCGCGACGTTAGCTGACGTTCCAACATGGGTTTTGATTCCTTCTTTCATTCTTAACGAACTTACGATTGCCTTTAAAATAGGAATATTACTGTTTATTCCGTTTATTGTTATCGACATGGTTGTCGCTTCGGCGCTCATGTCCATGGGCATGATAATGCTTCCGCCTGTCATGATATCCATGCCGTTTAAACTGATCCTGTTCATCCTTGTTGACGGATGGGGTCTTCTGACGAACCAGCTGGTTCAGTCATTCATGTAGGAGCGAATCATGAGCATCGGCGATCTGGTCGGCCTTTTACGGGGCGGAGTATATCAGGTTTTAATAATGGCCGCTCCTCTTTTGCTGTCCGCGCTTGTAGTAGGCCTGATTGTCGCGATACTGCAGGCGGCGACTTCCATTCAGGAACAAACACTTACATTTGTTCCAAAACTGATAGTTATTCTTGTTATGCTCGCCATTTTCGGCGGGCTTATGTTTACATCGCTTGGGAATTACACAACGCAGTTGTTCAGCCGCATCCCAGAGATGGCGCGCTAAGAAGGAAACATGATAGAGAACGCGATGATGCAGAACATTCTCAGTTTCGGCCCGGTATTTCTTTTGCTGGCGGTCAGAGCCCTTGCAATGATTCAGGTCGCGCCTTTACTGTCATCCGACGCGATTCCGCAGGTTGCAAAATTCGCGCTTGCGGGGCTTGCCGCGTTCGCTGTCATCCCGACAGCCGAAATGTTCATCGCGTCTAATTCACCTAACGGAATTGTCACGCTGCCCGGCGGAACGTTAAGCGATCTGCGCTACGAAACATTCAGCCTGCGGTTCTTTCTTTTAATCATAGGCGAAGCGATAATCGGCATCATTATAGGTTTTTACATGACTATTATTTTCGCCGCTTTCTCTACCGCAGGCCAGTTTTTTTCGCTGCAGATGGGCTTCGGCGCGTCTGAAACTTTCGATCCTGTGGCGCAGATTGAAAATCCGCTAATGGGCCAGTACTTCAACCTTATATCAATGGTGATTTTTGTCACAATCGGCGGTTTTCATCAGCTCTTTCTCGGCGGATTCTGGCGTTCCGTGCAGACGATAAACGTTATTTCGCTGATAGACGGAACGCAGCCCATTGTAACAATGATTGTTTCGGGTCTTTCGCGGCTTTTCATGGACGCGATTGTTATAGCGATGCCGATTCTCGGAACGTTATTTCTCACATCGCTTACAACAGGTTTAATTTCCAAAGCCGCGCCGCAGGTAAATATTCTTTCTGAAGGTTTCCCGATTTCGATCATCGCGGCGTTTCTGCTCCTTTTCGCGTCGCTTCCTTTCATGATCGAAGCTTTTTCGCGCATCATCGATTCCGGTTTCAGCAACATTCAATCCCTTTACATCCAGATCGGCAGAAAAATCACCGGAGGGGGATATTAATGATGAATGATAAATTAGAAATGAACGCAGAATTAATTTCCTTTCCATTTGTCATTCCGCATCCGCCGCTTGTAATTACTCTCCAGTGGTTTTCCGACAGCGAAGACGAAGACGCGCCCGGCAAGACTGAGCCGCCGTCAGATTATAAATTAAAAGAACTGCGCAAGGAAGGACAGGTAGTAAAAAGCCAGGAATTGATCGGAGCCGTCGGCCTGCTTCTTCCCGGAATCCTGCTGCTTTTCCTTGCTCCGTCAATGCTGCGAACCTGCGCGGAAATGGTTCGGGTTTATTTTTCGCGCGTAACAGAGTTGGATCCTGTTAAAGACGGATTAATCTCCGTGATATTCGCAAGGTATTTTATAAAGCTCGCGGCCCCCATTCTTCTTGTTGCCTTTGTTTCCGCGATTTTTTCCAATATGCTTCAGCTTGGAAGCTGGCTTTTTACGACGAAGCCGATTACACCTAACTTTTCAAAAGCGCTGCCGAAATTCGGCCAGTATTTTAAGCGCATTTTTTCTTCGGAAGGGCTTTTTAACCTTGGCAAGTCAATCGCGAAGATCATAATTATCGGCGTTGTCGCGTTTTTGTTTATCAGCGCCGACATCGAAAAACTTCTAAACCTGCAGAAAGCGGACCTTTACACAAGCCTTACGCTGGTCGCTTCGATTGCGATAAAAATGCTGATTGTTGTCGCTGTGCTTCTGCTTGTGCTTGGAATCGCCGATTATTTTTTCCAGCGCTGGCGTTTCCGCGAAAGGCACAAAATGACGCGTCACGAAGTAAAGGAAGAGCAGAAGATGCACGAAGCGGATCAGCAGATACAGGCAAGGATTAGAAGCCGTTTCCGCGAGCTTTTAAGGCAGAACATTACGCAGACCGTTCCGCAGGCCGATGTTGTAATTACAAACCCGACGCACCTTGCCGTGGCTCTGCGCTACGATCAAAGCACAATGCCGGGCCCGATGGTGACAGCGCTGGGCGCGGATTCTGTCGCCGCGAGAATAAGGGAAATCGCGCGGGAATATGACGTGCCGGTAATCGAGAATAAGCCGCTTGCCTGGGCGTTATACGAAAATACTGATGTGGGAAACATTGTTCCTGAAAAATACTGGAGCACTGTTGTTGTAATTTTAAGCAAGGTCTGGCATTTAAACCAGCAGCGGCGGCAGAGAATGAACGCCGAAAGAGAAGCAAGCGCGTAAAAGGAGTGAATGAATGGCTGATATAGCGCAGGGCGAAAATAAAGTTTCGCGTAACCCGTTGGCGTTTCTCAAGGACAGTTTTCCCGCTGTGGCGGTAATTACAATTGTTCTTGCGATTATTCTGCCGATGCCGACAATTCTTCTTGACACGTTAATGGCGTTTAACCTGATTTTCGCGCTGTTAATACTGTTAAACGTTCTTTACACGCACAAGCCTACGGAGATAAGCCTTTTTCCGACGCTGCTTCTGGTTTCCACGATTTTCAGCCTTGCCTTGAACGTTTCTTCCACGCGGAGCATTTTAACGGAAGGCGCGAATTTTGACGGCAGGATGATAAGGGCGTTTTCGACATTCGTTGTAGGATCGGGGGGAACCCAGGGGCTTGTAGTCGGTTTTATCATTTTCATCATTATAATTGCTGTGCAGATAATCGTTATCACAAAGGGAGCGACCCGCGTATCGGAAGTAGCGGCGCGTTTCACTTTGGACAGCATGCAGGTGAAAATGATGGGCGTAGAAACTGAATACAGCCAGGGATCAATCACAGAAGAAGAAGCAAAGCGGCAGAAAGCCGAAATCAGGCAGGAATCAGATTTCTACGGTTCAATGGACGGCGCAAGCAAATTTATTTCAGGTAACGTAAAGGTCGGCGTATTTATCATCATTGTGGAAATTCTGGGCGGTTTCATTATAGGTTCTACAATGTACGGCGAAAGCGACGTTGTTAACACTTACATCAGCCTTGCTGTGGGCGACGGTCTTGTAACGCAGCTTCCCGCGCTTTTAATTTCCGTCGCGATGGGTATTGTCGTAACGCGGGCTGCCGCGACAGGCAATCTTTCCGATCAGGTTGTGCAGCAGCTTTTAGTACGTGACGCGAAAATTTTCTGGATACTCTCCGGCGTGCTTGTCGTTCTTGCAATGCTCCCCGGTTTTCCGTGGTATGTGCTTATCCCGATGGCGGCCCTTCTTGGATTTCACGCTTACAGAACAGGACAAGCTAAAAAGCGCGCCGTCAATTTCAACGAAATGATGGCAAAAACGCGCGAGCAAAAAGAAGAAAAACCCGTTGATTTTTCTCCTGTTGTTCCGCTCGACATACTTTCACTTGAACTCGGCTACGGCCTTGTTCCGCTTGTAGAAAAAGAAAAAGGCGCTGAACTGCTTGAACGCGTACAGGGCGTAAGGAGGCAGTCGGCATACGACCTTGGACTTGTAATTCCCAAAGTGCGCATAATTGACAATTCAATTCTTGAGCCGTCTGAATACTGCTTTAAAATAAAAGGCGTTGACTCAGGCAGGGGAAAAATCCGTCTTGGTTATTACCTTTGCATAAACCCTGGTTCTGTAACCGCAGAGCTGCAGGGCGAAAAAACTGTCGACCCAGCGTTCGGGCTTCCCGCTGTCTGGATCGATCATGAAAGACGCGATGAAGCGGAACGCGCAGGCTACACCGTAGTTGATCCGCCTACAATTATCGCGACGCATCTTACGGAAATTATCCGGCGCAACGCGGCGGACATCCTTGGCCTTCAGGATACGCAGGCGATACTTGACGCCCTAAGGAAAGATCAGAGCGCGGTAGTTGACGAAGTGATGAGAGAAGGCAAGGGATTGCGCATAACGGAAGTTCAGAAAATTCTGCACGGCCTTCTGCGCGAAAGGGTATCGATCAGAAATCTAGTGTCGATACTGGAAGCTGTCGCCGAGTATTATCCTGTTTCCAAAGGAAGCATTTACTTCCTTATCGAAAAAGCGAGACAGGCAATCGCAAGCCAGATTTGCCATCAGTACGCAGACGACGACAGGCGCCTTCGCGTCCTTACAATCGACCCTTCATTGGAACAGAGAATAATCGACGCAAGGTATGAAACGGCTTCCGGGCTTGTGTGCGCCCTCGATCCGCCGACGCAAAGAGCGTGGATTAAAGCGGTCGCGAAGGCGGTAGCCGCAATCAGGGAAAAGGGCTGGATGCCAGTTGTGCTGTGCTCCGAGCAGGCGCGTTTCCTTGTAAAAAATTCTACGGATCGCGAGCTGCCGGATTTAGCGGTTTTGTCAGTTCATGAAATAGTATCATCGGTTATTCCCGAAGCAGTTGGAATAATAAGACTTGAGGAAATGGAGAAGTAGCATGGAAATTTATATCGAACAGGGCGAAAGCAAAATGGACTGCGAGCTTAAAATCGCATCAAAGTACAACAGGCAATTCCAGATTCTAAGCCAGAAAGAAATCAGGCTCGGCGGTTTTCTCGGATTATTTTCCAAACCGGGGATTCAAGTAGAATTTTATTTTCCGCGCGACGCTTCGCTCGGAGTAATGCAGCGGCAGCCAAATGGCATGACAATGAGCAGGTTTCCGCCGAACAGCTTTCACACTTCATCAGGCTCAATGCAAAACACCGACATCGCGTTCAAAAAGCGGGCGTCAGGAGAAGAACAAAGAAATCACGTTATTGAAGAAGAAAAAATAAAAGTGCTCGCCGCTGCAAGCAACGCAAGGCAGGCGTCATACCACGGACTTCCCGCTTCTGCAGGCGGCAGCGGCGAAGCGTCGCAGAGAATCCTGGAAGAGTTAAAAAAATTAACGGAAAAACTGGAATCATCAGGCGGGAAAAACGGCGAGCATCCCGGTTTTAAGCGCGCTAGAGACCTTTTAAAATCCAATGATTTTTCTGAAAGCTACACAGACTCAATGATGGAAAAACTCCGCAAGGACCTTACCGTTAACCAGCTTGATAACTGGGATACAGTTCAGGATCATCTGCTTCATCTTATCGGGGAAAGCATAAGCATATTCAAGGAAGACCCTGCCGCGCGAAAACCGAAAATAATGGTTTTGGTAGGCCCCACGGGAGTCGGAAAAACCACAACCATTTCCAAGCTTGCCGCCATTTACGGCATCGGTATAAATGACGTTCCCGCAATCGACGTAAAGATGATAACCATAGACGCGTTCCGCATCGGCGCAAAGGATCAGATTGAGCAAATCGGAAACATCATGCAGATTCCGGTTTCCTGCGCCGTTAACAGACAGGAATTAAAAAAAGAGATAGCGCTTCTAAGCGAAGGAACCGACCTGTTCCTTATTGATACAATCGGAAAAAGCCCGAAAGATTCCGCGAAGTTAGGTGAAATGAAAGAGATACTTGACGGAGCCGGCAGGAACGCCGAGTTTCATCTTGTTATAAGCGCCGGCACCAAAACATCCGACATGGAAGAAATTATGCGGCAGTTTGAACCGTTTAATTACAAGTCTGTGATACTTTCCAAAATGGACGAGACTGACAGAATCGGCAACATAATTTCCGCGCTTGCCGCGAAAAGAAAATGCGTTTCCTACATCACGGACGGGCAGACAGTTCCTGTGGATATTAAAAAAGCGTCTGTCGTGCGTTTTCTTATCAATCTTGACGGATTTAAAATTGACCGCGATAAAATTGAATTACGTTTTCCTTCCGGAGACGCGGATCAGTTCAGGTGGAGATAATTAAAGCAACGTAATATTGGAGGGGTACATGGAAGATCAGGCTGAAAAACTGCGCGAGATAATGAAACAGAAAGGCACAGGACAGGCAAAAACAGGCGCGCCTGTAAAATCAAATGTCAAATCAGGCGACAAGGCCCGCATTATTACAGTAACATCAGGCAAGGGCGGTGTCGGAAAAACGAACCTTTCCGTAAACATGGCTTTGGCGTTCGCCCGTCTGGGGAAAAAAGTAATTGTAATGGACGCCGACCTTGGGCTTGCGAACGTCAATGTTATGCTCAATATGATCCCCAAGTATAATCTGTATCATGTGATAAAAAAACAAAAAACAATCCGCGAAATTCTTGTGGAAACCGAGTACGGAATTTCGATAGTGGCCGGCGCGTCGGGATTTTCGCAGATTGCGAACCTTGGCGAAGAAGACAGAAGGGATTTTATCGCCGAGCTTGAAACGCTTTCCAACGCGGACATAATCATCATTGACACAAGCGCGGGCGTTTCAAGCAATGTTCTTGATTTTATCGCCGCAGCCGACGACGCGGTTATTATTACAACGCCCGAACCTACCGCGATAACGGACGCTTACGGCATCATTAAAATTATCGCCACAGAGTATGACACGTTAAATGTCGGGCTTAAGCTTGTTGTAAACCGCGCTAAGGGAGCAGGCCAGGCGAAAAGCGTCGCGGACAGAATGATCAATATTGCAGGACAATTTTTAAATTTAAAGGTTGACTATCTTGGATTTATTTATGACGACGCTTCTGTGCCCCATGCCGTTATCAGGCAGAAACCTTTTCTTGTGGTTGATCCCAAAAGCAAGCCGAGCATCTGCGTACAGCACATTGTAGAGCGGATGGATCGCAATAAACCGGCAGATACAAAAGGCTTCGGCGGAATGATGCGCAAATTGTTCAGCCCGAAAAGCGGTAAGAATTAAAGGGGAAAATTGTGGCGAATTTCAAATGGGGTTTAATCGCAGGCGTTTTCGCTTTGTTTGTTTCTCTTGTTCTTGGGGTTTTTTCCGGCGTCGCGGCGTTCCATATTTTAATTAGGACTTTAATATTCACGGTTTTGTTTTTCGGAATCGGATTCGGCCTTCGTTTTATGATAACAGGTTTTTTTCCCGAACTTTTATTATCAGCCGAAGAAACCGCTCACCAGGAAACTGAACATGCAGGCGCTCAGGTAAACATCATTCTGGACAGCATGGGCGAATACGCGGTTCCCGAGTTATTCAACGCGCAGGGCGATAGCGAGGAACTGGGCAATATTGAAGATTTAATCTCCGGCGTTTACATTTCTGAAAGGCCGCAAAAAGCAAATACAGGTATAGACCGAAACAAGGAAGCAAGTTATAATGATTTTGAAGTACTGCAGCCTGACGGGGATGATGCGGACTCAGGCGGTTTTTCGGACTTTAATGAAGAGGCTGTCTTCAAACCGACAGAGCCGCAGAGCTATCAGAGTTTTACCCCGAGTTTCGGCGATGAAATGGGTCTTGGCGGTTTGCCCGACCTTGATGTCATGGCAAGAGCGTTTTCCGCTCCTTCATCAGCCGCGCCTTCCGGAGGAGGGCTGCAGGAGATGGAACCGGTGCAGGAGATGCAGGATATGACAGATTCGCCGGTTTTCGCGGCTGAAGAGCCCGCCCGCAAGACGGGCAGCAAAGCTCAGCCGATACAGGGCGATTGGGATGCCAAAGGTTTAGCGGAAGGAATCAGAACGGTATTGAGTAAAGAACGATAAAGGAAAGGTTTGGGAATGCCGGCAGCCATAATAAGCCCGAAGGGCGAAGTAGCAAGCGCAGAAAAGACAGAAGAAGAACTCTGGCAGCAGTACCGAAAAAACCGGGATCCTGCGATACGGGAAGCCTTCATCAAACAATACGCTCCGCTTGTAAAATATGTGGCAGGTAAAGTCGCGGTCGGAATGCCCAATAATGTGGAATTTGACGATCTTGTAGGCTACGGCGTATTCGGCCTTATAGACGCGATAGACAAATACGATCCTGATAAAAACGTTAAATTTAAAACTTACGCCGTTACGCGCATTAGAGGCGCCATTTTTGACGAACTGCGCCTTATTGATTTTGTGCCGCGCTCCGTAAGGCAGAAAACCCGCGAAATTGAAATGACTATTTCTTCGCTTGAAGCGCAGCTTGGGCGCACAGCGTCCGATCAGGAAATCGCCAACGCGATGGGCATGGACGAAAACGAGTACATGAAGACCATCCAGAAAATTTCAGGGACTTCCATTATATCGCTAAATGATCTGTGGTACTCAGGCGACGACAACGACAAGGTTTCAATCGGGGACAGCATCGAATCTCCGTCAAGCCTTAATCCCGATGTGATGGTTGTAAACGAAGAAATCCGCCGCGTAATTGTCGAAGCGATAAGCGAACTTCCCGAAAAAGAAAAGAAAATTCTTGTTTTATATTATTACGAAGACCTTACGTTAAAAGATATCGGACGCGTGCTTCAGGTAACGGAATCGCGTGTTTCCCAGCTTCATACCAAGGCTGTTATTCATTTAAGATCAAAGCTGACAAATATAAGAAAAGGCATAGTATGATCCCCGCCCGGCTTGATCAAAGCGATAGGAGGTTCCGACTGTGATTGACTTTGTCCAGCTGCAGGAAATTATAAAAGAGCATCTGGAACATGACAGGTCAATACGGTCTGTGGATGCTTCAGGCCCCACACTTGAAGCCGCTGTGAATGAAGCCGCCGCTCTTCTTGATACTTCAATCCGCCGCCTTGAATATGAAATCCTTGAAAGAGGATCTTCGGGTTTTATGGGAACCGGAAAAAAAGACTGGGTAATCCGCGCGTATGAACGCGCTCACGCGAAAAAGAAAAAAGCCTCTGATGAACAATCAAGCGACGAAGCCGAGCAGGCGGTGCAGACCATTCCCGACAGGGACGGGGACGCGTTTGTACAGCGGTGGCCTGACGGAATCTATTTAAAAGTTACGCCTCCTGTCGGCAACGGAAATAGAATCTTCGCCGCGTCCGCCGTGCATGCGCTTCAGGAAAAAAATGTTTACGAGTTTGACGACAAAATGGTGGAGACTCTTGCGTCGGAAGCGGCGGGTATGTACGTAAAAGTAGCGGAATATTCGCATAACCCGATGAATGACAGCATGGCGCAGGTAGAAGTTGACGATTCTGAAATGCATGTTTATATGTCCATTCAGCCTCCCGGCGAAAACGGCGCTGATTTATCGCTTGACGGGTATCACAGCCTGCTTACGCAGAACAGGGTATACCACGGCGTAAAGGAGGATGTCCTTCTTCAGCTCGCGGACAAGCCTGTTTACAGGGAAAAAGTTGAAGTAGCCGAAGGAATAAGAGCAGCTAACGGAAAAGACGCCTACATTCGATATAATTTTGAAACGGATCAGACAAAAATACGCTTAAAGGAAGGCACAAACGGCAAGGTTAACTTTAAGGAACTCAATATTATTCAGAACGTTGTGCAAAATCAGGTGCTTGCCAAAAAAATGCCCCCCGAGAACGGCGTAGACGGGAAAACCGTTACGGGAAAAATTCTTCCCGCAAAATCCGGGAGCGACATACCGCTTCCGCTTGGCACCAATGTTCATGTAGGCGACGATGAAGATTCAATTGTTTCCGACATTAACGGGCAGGTAATACTCGCCAACGGCAAAATCAATGTAGAGCCGATTCTTACAATCGAAGGGGATGTTAACCTTAAAACCGGAAACATCATCTTCCTTGGAACCGTTATGATTACAGGCAACATAGAAGACGGCTTCTCCGTTAAAGCCGCGGGAAATATCGAAGTAAAGGGAACGGTATCAAAAGCGGAACTTGACGCGGAAGGCGACATAATTATATATCAGGGAATCAACGGAAAAAGCGGCGGAAAAATCCGCGCGGGGCGGTCGCTGTGGTCGCGCTTTATCGAGAACGCGAATGTGGAAGCCGGCAACATGGTCGTCGTGCAGGACGGCATCATCAATTCAAACATTGACGCGATAAAGAGCATAGTCTGCATGGGAAAGAGAGCCAACATAATGGGCGGACGGCTGCGCGCAGGCGAAGAAATCAACGCAAAGGTTCTTGGCAATTCCACAAGCGGAACGGAAACAATCTGCGAAGTCGGTTTTGATCCGCACAGCAAGGTCGAGCTTGAACGCCTTTTGGAAGCGAAGACCGCCGCCGACAGCGAACTTGACAATGTAAAGCTTGATATGCAGACGCTGATTAACACAAAGAAACAGCGTAAAACCCTGCCGGAAGACAAGGAAGCGTATCTGCAGGAGCTTATGGAACGCCGTCAGGTATTAACTGAAGACCTTAAAAAAACACAGGACGGTATTCTAAGAGTTCAGGAATATATGAGTGAAATTCAAGTGCGCGGAAAAGTATCCGCGTCCACAAAAGTATGGCCCGGCGTCAAGATATGGATTCGCGATGTTAAGGAAGATGTGCGGCAGGAATACAAGGCCGTTACATTCATTCTGGAAAACGGCTTGATCCGCGTTTCAAAATACGAAGAACCGGACGAACTTGCCAAGAAAGGACTCGATGGCTATAGCTCCAATTGATCTTCAAACTCTTTTTACGCAGGTTGATAAAGTGGGCCGTTCTGTTTCCGCGCAGAAAGAAGGGCAGGTTCTGCAGCAGTCGATACAGGGCGTTGAGCTTCAAAGGAAAACAGAAGAAAATATCAAGCAGGTAAACGAAGCGCAGAATATGGGAGACGGCGTAGAAAAAATCAAGGATAAAGATACTGATCAAAAACACCAGCAGCAGGGTTCAAAAAAAGAAGAAAAAAAAGCCGGTAATGAAGAAGTGCAGGAGCCGCGGATTTCCGTTCTGCGCGACACAAGAGTAGGCAACAGAGTTGACATCAGCTTATAAACGGTAATCCATGAATATTCTGCATATTGTATCAATCATCTGCTTCGCGCTTTGCCTTGTCATGTTTTTTTATCTTAAATGGTATATTAAAAAACGCACGTCAGTATCCACAGGACTTGAAGAACAGCACGAAGAAGTGCAGAAGCTTATTCACGATATCAATAGAATTACAGACAGGGATTCGCAGCTTGTGGAAGAAAGGATAGCCAGGCTCAAATCCATTCTGGAAGAAGCTGACAGCCGCATTGCTTTGTATCTGAAAGAATTTGAAAAAAGGCAGACAGGCGAAACTCTTTACACAAGTCTTGGACGCGGAATCCGCGCGGCTTTGGATACGCCGAATCAAAAAGCGCAGGATGCAGGGCGTGATGAAATTGAGATTTCAGGGAACGCGTTAAACCAGCGTTCAATCGAAATGGACGCGTACCGCGCGGCAGGGCAGAATAAAACCGTTCAAAAGCAGCCGAAAGCAAAACAGGAAACGCAGCCTTTGTTGGCGGACTCTAATGAAACGCAGGAGCTTCCCGCCGCCAAAATATCAAAAAAGCAAATACGAGCCCATATCGACATGCTTGCGGGCGAAGGACATCCCGCGCAGGAAATCGCTTCGCGGCTCGGCATCAGCATAGCGGAAGTTAATCTCGCGCTTAATCTGCGCAAAGCCAAAAGCAATTGAAAAACATTTAAAGATAATGCACACTGGTTTAATGAGCAAAAAAGTTCTTCTGTTTTTTTTTCTTGTGTTTCTGTGCTGTTTGTCATGCTTTGCGCAGATAAGCGGCGATGATCTGACGGTGAAAGTCGCGGTGATTGGACCCGGCGACGAGCTTTATTTCTGGTGGGGGCATATTGCTCTTATAATTGAAAATCCGGCAACGGGTCAGAGCAATTTTTATGATTACGGTCTTTTTTCTTTTGACAATGAAAACTTTTTTTATAACTTCGCGTTTGGCAGGCTATTATACAGCTGCGGCGTTTCCCGCACCCAGTTAAATATAAACAATTATATTAACACAAACCGCGACATTGTAATTTATACGCTTGATCTGCCGCCGCAGACAAAATTAAAAGTGCTGGAGTTCGCTTCATTTAACGTGCTTCCTAAAAACCGCGATTATTTTTATCACCATTTCAAGGATAACTGTTCTACAAGGATCAGGGATATAATCGATCTTGCGACAAACGGACAGTTTTATGATCAATATGTAAATGAAAATGGCGGTTTTACATTAAGAAATCATGTGCGCCGCCATACATGGTTTTCGCCCGCCGCGGACTGGTTTTTGAATTTTTTAATGGGGCAGAGAATCGATACGCCGGTAACTGTGTGGGATGATATGTTCCTGCCTTCGGAAGTCGGGAAAAGGATCGATGAATTCTGGTACACTGACCCTGACGGCGGCAGGCGAAAACTTGTAACGTCAGTAGATATTGTAAATACGTCGTACGGGCGTCCCGCGGTTTTAAACGCTCCAAGAAAACAATGGCCGTATGAACTTGCATTGGGCTGTATTCTCGCTGCTCTTTTCGCATTCTTTTTCATGCTTCAGATAAAAAAGGTAAAAGCAGGAAGGATTCTGGCCGGTTTCAGCATCAGCCTTTGCGGCCTTTTTTTCGGGATCGCCGGGCTTCTTTTGTATTTCATGAGCCTTTTTACGGATCATGATTACACATATCAGAATTTTAATATGATCTACTGCACGCCGCTTTTACTTGTCTGCGTTCCCGCGGGCATTTGTTATGCGTTAACAAAGAATCCCAAAAAACAGGCGGCAAACTGCGAACTTTCCAGGATAATCTGGCTTATCGCCCTGCTTGGTATTTTTATCTCCATGATTATTAAACTGTTTCCCGGGTTTTATCAGGACAATTTGACAGATCAGCTTTTAATGCTGCCAATAGCTTTAGTCTTCGCTTTTCATCCCGCAGGGTTAAAAGAAACGCTTTTAAAATATTTTCCGCGTTTTGCGCGAAAAAAAGCGGACGCGGTTTCCGCGAAAGGCGCGAAAAACAAATGAAAGCGGATACCGGCGCGGGCAAACCCGTAAGCGAAGAATGGAAGGATATTAAATACAGCGAAGTTTTTGAGCAGGAATTAAGGGGTCTTGAGCGCAGAAGGGAAGCGGATCGCGGCTGCCGAAAGGAAGACATACAGGGTATTTTAAATAATCTCTATATCATGGACGGCGCGGACGCGGGCGGCAGGGGGTGTCTTCAGGATATCATCATGTCGGCTACAATCGCGGCTTACGAACACTTCATTGCCCAATGGGATCGCCCTTTATAATTATTTTTGCATTAATAAGGGATAATTGCGCAATAATTTGATAATTCTAGCGGTTTTTTTAAGTTAAATAAAAATGTTTTAATTTGTTTTTTTATTTGTGAATGAATGTTTTTTTTGTTATAATTATAAGTAATAGAATATCATTTCGAAAGACTTGCTGTTTTCATTAGAAAGCTGTGTTTTCAATGTTTAAACGGCGTCAATTAGGAAAATTTAAGCAGGAAAAACAATGAGATTTACCAAAGAAAAATTAAATGTAAGATTCAAAAGCGCCGCGCTGATGATTTCATTATTGGCATTAACAGGCGCTCTGTATGCGCAGATGGAATTTCCGGCCGGTGATTTCTGGTCGCTTGACGCGGGGCTTGGAATGAGCAGTTTCCTTGTAAGAGGGCAGGCTTATCAGCTGGTTATTGATCCGAAATTGTGGCTTTCTCCGACATTAATGGTTGGAAGCAAGGCGGGCATTAATTACAGTTTTGAATCGGAATCGTCAAGCCAGACGCTTGGGGATATTCTTACATTTGAAGGACAGGTTTATCTGCGCTGGAATTTTTTGCGTTTCGGAAAAGCGGCTAACCCGTTTTATGTTTTTGCCCAGGCGGGCGTTGGATTAATTTCTGCATACAGGGGAACCAATAACCCGTTTGACGACGCGACAAAGACACGCGGTTCAGTCATGGCTGACGCCGCGCTTGGAATAACGATACCAATTACGTCAAGGTGGCATATTGAACCTTCAGTCCGCGGCGGTTATCCGCATCTTTTGGGGTTTTCAGTTACCGCAGGATATAAATTCCCGCTGCCCAAGAATACTACAACAACCATTAATGCATTCAATGAAAGCCGGACAAGAACAGAATATGTTGAAATGATCAGAACCCTGCCCGCGAGCGAAATCATAAAAAGAATCATGATTACCTCCGTTGAATTTATTCTGTTCGGCCCGGACATCGGAAGGTACAATTTAGGCATTGACGCCGACGCGCGGCAGCTTAACGAGCTTGTGCTGATTCAGACTGCGCAGTTCCTGAAGGATAACCCGAATACCATCGTAAGAATTGAAGGCCATGTAAATCCGTACACGGTAAACCATTATGAAATTGACGAGTTAAATGTTTTAAGTTTAATGCGCGCGCAAGCGGTAGCTGACGAGCTTCGCGCAAAGGGCATAAGGGATGATCAGATGGTTATAATTTCCTTCGGCGGTTCAAGAGCCGTTACAAGCGAACTCGACATAAGGAACAGGAACCGCAGGGTCGAGCTTATTATTATTCAGCTTGATCTGGATTAAGAATTTAAAAAGGAGGAATATATGAAAAAGTTTTTTTGCCCTGCCGCCGCGGTTTTGGCGGCGCTGATTGTATCCTGCGCCGCGTTTGATTTTACCACAGGTTCCGCGGGCGGCGGTTTTAACGCGGAATCAAATTCTGTTAACCGCAGCCGGTCAGGCGGGATTACAATTTACACATCAATGTACGGCGATGTAATTGAAGATATCGAAAGGGCTCTTTCAAGATATTTCCCGAATATTCAGATTCAGTTTAATAGCGGCGGGACAGGGATTATTCAGACCCAGATCGAAAATGAAATCGCGGCGGGCGGGCGGCTTGGCTGCGATCTTATTCTTGTCGCTGATCCTTCATATTCGATGGAATTAAAGGAAAGGGGGCTTTTGCATCAGTATTTTTCCAGCGAAGCTTCCAGTCTTGTTTTTGATTATGATCCGCAGGGGTACTGGTATCCTGTCAGGGTAAGCAATATGGTATTGGCGTATAATCCCGAAAGGACGCCGAGAAACACGCTTCCCGATTCATTTTACGCTTTTGCAAACGATCAAAGCCTTAGAGGTTTTATTTCAATGAGCAGTCCGATTACATCGGGAACATCGCTTGCTTCGATTGCGGCGCTTAAGGAAAAATACGGTTATGATTATTTTACCGCGCTTGGAAGACAGAACGTCAGCATCGACTCAGGCGCAATCGCTCTTGGAAAACTTGAAACGGGCGAATTTAAAATGGTTATGGTTCTTGAAGAATCAATTTTAAAAATGCGCGCGGAAGAAAGATCCAAACTTGATATAATTTATCCGTCAGACGGAACCATTGTAATTCCTTCCACCATAATGATTGTTAACGAAAAATGGAGCGCGCACGGAAACATTGAAACAGCCCAGGCGATTACGGACTGGTTTTTAAGCGAAGAAGGACAGAACGCGATTGTCGCAGGCTGGATGCACTCTGTAAGAAAGAACGGCAGGATTCCCTATAATTCAAAACAGACAAGCGAAATAACTGCGAACAGCATGCCGTTAAACTGGGAAGCTTTAAACGCTGACAAGGAAATTTTCAGAATGCGTTTTGAAGAAAGCGTTTTTTACAGAAATTAAAATTTTCCGCGTTAATCGCGGATTAACATGATTTGATTTATTATTCAAAATTATTTTATACGCCGGTTTTTGGACAGTGTTCCCTGTCAATATTGAAGTTTTACAAAAGCCTGTATATATTATATCTAATGAGTAACACAGGAAATGTTAAACTAACTCCGTTTAAGATCGCCGCGTTTGCCGTTCTTGCGGTTTTATTCGCGCTGATAATTTTTTCCATTTTCCGCAGGGAGAGCATTGCAGATGATGAATTTCTGGCTCCCGTAATAACCATTAAGCCCGTTCACGGCAGCATGGAAAAAACCCTGCGGATTTCAAGCCAGGTAGAAACCGGCCGCCTTATCACGCTTGTTCCGCGCGTAGGCGGCACATTAATCAATTTAAATGTTAACGCAGGCGATGAAGTAATTGAAGGACAGATTGTCGCGCTTGTTGATTCCGTACCGTACGAACATACGTTCCTTCAGGCGCAATCGGCGTTTATTACCGCGCGGTCAACGTATGAAAGATTCAATCAGCTTTATCAGAGTCAGGGCGTATCCCGCCAGGTTTTTGAAGAAGCAAGGATGACATTTGAAGTGGCGCAGGCGCAGTACAATCTGGCGCAGCTCAATCTGGATTACACAAGAATCCGCGCCCCGATGAATGCGACAGTTCTTATGCGCCACGGAACAGAAGGCGGTCTTGTCGGCGCCGGCACTCCGCTTGTAACGCTCGGCGACCTTAACGATTTAAGGGTTAAAGCCGCTGTTCCTGAAATTCATTACAGATTTTTTTCCGGCAACTGGGAAACAATGCCGGTGCGCCTTCTTGTTCCCGCGCTTGGCAGCGATGCAAGTTTCGACCTTAAACCGCTGAGCCTTGCGCCTTATGTGTCGCCCGAAAACCGCAGCTTTCTTGTTGAATATGAAATACCTGATCCGGGTTCACTTCGCCCGGGAATGTTTGTAAACGTAATTTTTGTTTTGGAACAAAAAATAAACGTTTATTATCTGCCGTTTAAAGCTCTGGCTTCCGGCAACAGGCTCTGGTATGTCACGGACGACATGAAGGCGCAGTATCTGGAATTTATTCCTGAGTTTTTTAACAATGATTATTTTCAGATTCCTTCCGATTTTAAAGACATGACGTTTATTCTTGAAGGGCAGCATTTTATAAATCCCGGCAGACGGGTTAATGTTTTATCAGAAAATATTTTACAGGGCGCGAACGTTAAATGAAAATCACAGACTTCGCGATTAAGCACCCAAAAGTTATAATGATGTTTTTAATCATTCTTTTTGTGTTTGGGATTTTGTCGGCGTTTAACCTTCGCCGCAGCCTTATCGCGGATATGAGCATGCCGATGATTGTCATTATTACAACATGGCCCGGCGTCGGACCTTCCGATATTGAAGCTGAAATTACAAATCCGCTTGAAGAAGCGCTTGGCACTCTTACAGGGCTTCAATTAATGTCTTCTGTTTCAAGAAATTCAGTTTCTGTCATAACCCTTCAGCTTGGTTATAACGAAAAAGCGGAAGACCGCCTTTATCAAATAAGAGAAATGATCAATAGCGCGATGAGTTCTCTTCCCGCGGACCTTCCTTCGCCGCCGCGGATACTTCAATACAGCACGTCGGAACTTCCCGTTATGACAATCATTGTAAGCGGCGAAGGATCAAGGAGCGATCTTTCAGCGTTATGCAATGACGATATAATTCCCGCGCTGTCGCGCGTTTCAGGCGTCGCGAATGTCAGCATAAGCGGCGATTCAAGGGAAATTGTGGAAATCACCGCGGATTTGGACAGGCTTAACGCGCTTAAAATTTCGCTTCTTGATATTGCGCAGATAATTCCGGCGTCAAATTTTTCGCTTCCGGGCGGCGAAGGAATTTATCAGGGATACAATCTTAATCTGCGCACCGACGGAAGATATACATCGTTAGGTGATTTTGAGGATCAGGTGATTGCCTTCAAGGACGGACAGTATATCCGCTTAAAGGATGTTGCGAAGATCGACATTAAAGAAGACCGCAGATCAAGTTATGTAGTTTCTGGCGGCGCGGATTCAATCGCCCTTTCTGTTAACAAACAGCAGGACGGCGACAGCATCGCGATCAGCGCCGAGATTCAGTCGATATTAGGCGCGATGGAAAAAGAATACGGAGGCGGCCTTCATTTTGCGTTTATCAAGGATGATGCGCATAACATATCGCTGTCTGTAAGCTCTGTTGTGCAGTCTGCGATTTTCGGCGCTTTTCTTGCCGTGCTGATACTTTTTATTTTCATGCACAACACAAGCACGACGTTAATGATCAGTTTTTCAATTCCGCTGTCGATTTTATTTACAATGCTCGGGCTTTGGGTTAAAGGATCAAGCCTTGACCTTGTAACGCTCGGCGGAATTACCGCGGCGATCGGCATGGTGATTGACGCTTCCATTGTAGTGCTTGAAATGATACAGCGGCATTTTAAGCAGGGAAAGCTTACCGCCGCCGAAGCCGCGTCCCTTGGCGTCCGCGAGACGGGGCAGGCTTTAATCGCGTCGATGACTACGACGATGGCGGCATTCTTCCCCGTTTTATTTTTAACGGGACTTGCCGGGATTATTTTAAAAGACGTCGCGTGGACAATCATTTTCGCGATATTTTTCTCTATACTTGTGGCGATTATCGTTATTCCGTTCCTGTGCGGACTTTTTCTGAAACAGGAAAAGGAAAGCGGATTAACAAAAATGATTTCAGTCCCCGTTGAAAAATTCATGGAAAATCTAAACGGCGGATATAAAAAACTTTTGTTAGGCGCAATTAAAGGAAAATATTCCTTTTTGGCGGGGACGCTTATCCTTTTTGTATTAAGCGTTTTTTCCATCCGCCTTTTGGGTTTTGAATTTCTTGCGCAGACTGACATGGCGGAAATTGTGGTGGAAATTGAAACGCCAGGCGGTTATACGCTAGAAATGACGCGTGACAAGGTGATTCTCCTTGAAAAAGCCATAAATGGAATTATAGGAAGCGAGCTTGATAATTCATATTTTACCGTTGGACAGGCGGGCGCTTTTGACATGGGAAATGAGCCTAACAGGGCTTACGGGTTTTTAAGGCTCGCCCGCCTGAAGGACAGGAGCCGCCATGTAACGGAAATTATCAATGAACTGCAGGAAAAAATCGCGGGAATGATCCCCGATGTCCGCGCGACTTTTAAAAACGGCGGACTTTCAAACCTAATGTCGCTTGCTACAGGCGGCGAAGGACTTGTTGTAAATGTTTTCGGCGCGAATCTTGATTCCGTTGTTGCCGCGGCGGAACAGATAAGGCAGTATATGCTGCAGGATCCCAATGTGATAAGCACCGACATCAATGTGCGTTTTAACCAGCGCGAGATGAATACGCGCCTTTTACATCAATATCTGGGACTTTTGGGGCTTTCTTCGTATGAGACAGCGCTTACAAGCCGCATTGCGTTTAACGGCGCTTCGCTTGGAACATTTTACGGAGCGGATAAAAATTATCCAATAGAACTGCGGACGAATCTTGGCGGAGAAAATATTCCAAACGATGTGCTTTATTCGCTTGGAATTAATTCAGGCAGCGGCAGCCAGGTATCCTACGCGAATTTCGCGGAGCTTGATATTGAAGAGACGCTTTCCCAGATTAACCACAGAAATAAATCGCGCTCAATTACAGTGTCCGCGGGCTTAAGGGATCCGAATGTGCGCGAAAGCACAAGCCGCCTTGAAAGCCTGATAAAAACAAATGGAATTGTGCCGGGCGTAAGCTGGGAGCTCGGCGGCTCCGCCGCGGAAATGCTCGCGTCTTTCGGTTCTCTGATTGTAATTCTCGCGCTTGCAGTATTTTTAATTTACTCTGTAATGGTTATCCAGTTTGAGCGGTTCACGCAGCCGCTGCTAGTAATGTCTTCCATACCGTTTACTTTAATCGGGATTACAGGCGGGCTTTTATTGTTCCGCTCGTCATTAAACATTGTTTCGATTATGGGCATCATCACCCTTGCGGGCCTAGTTGTGAATAACGCGATTATTCTGATAAGTTATATCAATCTGCTTCGCGACAAATACAGCCTTCCGCTTGAAGAAGCAGTTATTACAGGGGCGATATCGCGCTTAAAACCCATTTTGATGACAACAGTAACCACGCTCTTCGGAGTTATTCCGCTTTCGTTCGCGACAGGCGAAGGCTCTGAAGTTTACGCGCCATTGGGGCAGAGCATCTTCGGCGGCCTCTTTAGCTCAACTTTTATCACGCTGTTTTTTATTCCAGTTGTTTATTTGATTCTGGAAAAAAGAGCGGAGAAAAAGAAATTAATTAAGTCAAACAAAGACGCAGAGTAGCAGTATTGTAAATAGCGGCAGGCGCTTTTTTGTTTAACATAATTATATCTTATATGTCCATTGCGTTATGTTCTGTGGAACTGTGTGAGCTTTATTCTGAAATAAGGCTTTTATCATCATCCTGACGGCAATCCTGAATATCATCTATAAAAACATTATCGTTAATAATTTGTTAGGCGAAAGTTTAACTAGTATAAAAATGAATTAAGTAATGTTGACAATAAATATTATTTTATGTTATTATTTAATGTGAGAAAATCAATTCAAAAAGGAGAAAAAAATGAAAAAAAAGAGATATTGGAGAAATTTAATTAATTCTTTTACGTTTAACTTAATTATAGTGTTAACAATTTTCTTCCCTGTTTATTTAGAAGCTCAAGAACAAACGCAGAAATGGATATCAATAACTGTAAGTAATGGAGCACATACAGTAGGTATAAGGACGGATGGAACTCTTTGGGCTTGGCGAAATAATGTCAGAGGTCAACTTGGCGACGGAACAACAATAAGTCGCCATGCTTATAGACAAGTAGGAACAGATACAAATTGGGCATCTGTAGCAGCAGGCGGGGTATTATTTATTGATGGATATTTAGCCGGAGGGCATACTATAGCAATTAAGACAGATGGCACACTTTGGGCTTGGGGAAGAAATCTTGAAGGTCAACTTGGAGATGGAACTACAACTGATCGTCATAGCCCGGTTAGAATAGGTTTTCAAACAAATTGGGCATCTGTATCTGCTGGCGCTGCGCATACTGTAGCCATTAGAACAGATGGTACACTTTGGGCTTGGGGTTTAAATGACTCTGGTCAACTTGGAAATGGTACAACTAATAGTAGCAGTATTCCTATACAAATTGGTACAGAAGCAAATTGGGCTTTTGTTGCTGCAGGTATGTTTTATACTGTAGCTTTAAAGAAAGATGGCACACTTTGGGCTTGGGGAAATAATAGTTATGGTCAACTTGGTGATGGTACTACTACTAATCATATTATCCCTGTTAGGATAGGAACTTCATCAAACTGGTTGAGTGTATCCGCTAGTTACGTTCATACTGTTGCAGTAAGGACAGATGGTACACTTTGGGCTTGGGGAAATAATAATTATGGTCAGCTTGGTGATGGCACTACTACTAATCGTATTAGTCCTGTTAGAATAGGAACATCATCAAATTGGTTGAATGTATCTGCAGGTGGATGGCACACAATGGCAATTAGAAAAGATGGAACTCTTTGGGCTTGGGGATGTAACGAAGATGGACAACTTGGTGACGGTACGAATATTAATCGTACAAACCCTGTTCAAATAGCATCGGAATATTCTGACTTTGCAACAGTTTCTGTAGGCGATATAAGTTCTGTAGGTACTTCAACAGACGGTGAAATCTGGTATATTGGAGATTTACGCGCTTGGTAATACATATAAAATACGTTAAACAATTACCCGTTCAATCGCATCTAGCATATTTTGATTGAATTCATCAAGGTTATAATCTCTGGTGCCGGACAACCGCGCCATTTTTGATGAATGATTCAACACAGTATTCGGCACTCAAAAACAATGCGTAGTGCATTGCATGGCCACTGTCACCGCTAGACTTTCTTTAAGAAACATGCGATTATCTTTATATGCTTATGGTTAAAGAGAACCAGCTATTGGTTTTTAACGATCTCGTGCGCCACGTCTTGTTAAATCAAACCAACAACACGCTTACGCGTGCATTACCAAACGCCCCCCCCCAATATACAAAGACGTTAATTTTAAACAAAAAAATCAAATATCTCAAAAAAAAAAAAAAAA